>ERZ802830.460-NODE-460-length-40493-cov-7.77363_pt1 | contig 40493 bp, 42 predicted proteins | sample MGYA00345654_ERZ802830 | MGnify/ENA primary metagenome ERZ802830 (study PRJEB30503, sample SAMEA104212375) | marine metagenome | biome: Westerlies Biome; feature: [SRF] surface water layer (ENVO:00010504) within the epipelagic zone...; material: water... | reverse complement strand
AATCAATAAATGTTTCTATTAAAACGGCTGTTTGGATTGTCATGTGAAGACATCCAGCTATTCTTGCTCCCTTAAGAGGTTTTTCTTTCTTATATTCCTCTCTTAATGACATTAATCCTGGCATTTCCGCTTCAGCGAGTTTAATTTCATTTCTTCCCCATTCAGCAAGAGACATGTCTTTCACTTTATAAGGATGGTAACTAATTTTTTCATTTATTTCCATAGTATATTTGTAAAATATTTATTGCAAAAATACACACAAAATATATCGTATACAATGCCTTTAATAACAAATTATAGTTTCAATAAATTCAAACTCTATCTTTGGAATATTAGTGAAACTGAAAAAAAATTAGAGAATGGAATCGTTACAAATTCTCTAAAATTGAGGTTATCTAAAATAAAAAGTGAAGAATTTAGAAAGGGAATTTTATCAGTCCGACATTTGATGAAAGTTGCTAATATAGATGAAGATGATATTTATTACTCTGTTGATGGTGCTCCAAACTTAAAATCTGGAGAACATATTTCCATTTCACATTCAAAAAATTTTTCTGGAATAGTTATCAGTAAAAATAGAATAGGTATTGATATAGAGTCATTTAGAAAAAAAATACTAAATATATCCTCAAAATTCTTGAATAAAAAAGAGAAATTTGCAATTGGTGAAATGGATAAATTAACTCTGATATGGACGGCAAAAGAGTCGATTTATAAGGCATTTAGAACTGCGGGAATTTCTTTTTCTAAACAACTTTACATATATGGAATTAATGAAAAGGAAAAAAAAGCTTTCGGAAAACTAGAATATAATAATCAGTCCAAACTTTATGAAATAACATATATTAAAATAGGACTAAATTACATCACAATTGCTAATGAAAAAGTTGATTAGATAGATGCAGGAATTTTTAGATATTTTTTTTTCTCCTTATAAAGAGTATTCTTTTTTGAATATATTTTTAGAATCTACTGGCATATTTTTTGGCTTTTTAAGTGTTTGGTTTTCTAAACGAAATAATATATTAGTTTATCCAACAGGCATGATTTCAACATCAATCTTTGTTTATTTATTATATTCTTGGGGTTTGATTGGAGACATGCTAATAAACGGCTATTATTTCATTATTAGCATATATGGATGGTTCTATTGGAGTCAATCCAAAAATGGAGAGAAATTAAATAAAATTTCAATCATGAATAAGTGTGACAAAATAACTATTATCATTTTATTTGTTTTTGCGATAATTTTTGTTTTATACATTTATATACTTTTTGACAAGTTAAACTCTATTGTTGCAATAGTAGATACAATAACTACAGCTATTTTTTTTAGTGGTATGTGGCTTATGGCCAAAAGAAAATTAGAAAATTGGATTTTTTGGATAATTGGGGATATAGTATCAATTCCTCTGTACTTTTATAAAGGCTTAATATTAACCAGTTTTCAATATTTAGTCTTTACCCTGATTGCTATAGCGGGCTATTATTCGTGGAAAAAAGAAATTTTATATGAAAAAAAATAAAGTTTTAAAGATTGTTTTGTTTGGACCAGAGTCTACAGGTAAGACTACACTTGCTGAAAGATTAGCAGCTTATTACAAGACAAATTGGGTTCCAGAGTATGCTAGAGAATATCTTCAAAAAAAGTGGGATTATAGTAAAGATGCATGCTCCCTCGAAGATCTTCCAATAATTATGAAGGGCCAAAGCAACCTTGAGGATAAATTATTGGAAAAATCCAATAGATTGATTTTTTGTGACACTAATAGTGTTGTTACCCAGATTTGGTCTGAGACTCATTTTAATGGATATTGTTCAAAAGAAATTCTGTATAATGCTAAAAATTCTAATCATGATTTTTATCTCCTAACTGATATTGATATTCCATGGAAAAAGGACGATTTGAGAGACAGACCAAATGAAAGGATTAAAATGCTTAATATATTTAAAACCAAGCTAGATCAATATAAATTCCCCTATAAACTAATATCAGGTAGTTTACAAACTAGAATACAGAAATCAATTAAAATTATAGACAAAATAATTTTAAAATCTTGATTTTCATTTTTATATTTGCAAAGTCTCAAAGGGGTGCCAATTGGCTGAGATTATACCCATAGAACCTGGGCAGGTAATGCTGCCAAGGAAAAAATTAACAACTTAATCAATTCCCCCTTTTATTTTTTTAAATAAGTTAAATGAATAATATAATTCGAGTATTTCTATCTTTATTTTTTATAAATGTTTTTTCTCAGGAGATAGAACTAAATGATACATTAGATGTCTTTATGTTAGAAGAGGTAAAAGTTTCAACAATTAGGGCAAAAAGTACGGATCCTGTAACACACACTAATATTAATAAGGAGGATTTAAAATCAAGAAATTTAGGGCAAGATATTCCAATTTTATTGAATTATTTGCCAGGAGTTGTAACAACGAGTGATGCGGGTGCTGGAATTGGATATACTGGTATAAGAGTTAGGGGTAGTGATGCATCAAGAGTTAACGTGACTTTAAATGGAATTCCATTCAATGATTCCGAATCCCAAGGTACATTTTGGGTTAATCTTCCTGATTTTGCAAGTTCAGTTGAAAGTATTCAACTCCAGAGAGGAGTTGGAACTTCAACCAACGGATCAGGTGCTTTTGGAGCAAGTTTAAATATTTTAACGGATGCAGTTCAAGATGATCCATTTTCATCGTATAGTTCAAGTATTGGAAGTTTTAATACTTTAAGAAATACTTTAAAATTTTCTACTGGATTATTAAGTGATCGTTTTGAATTGTCAGGCCGTTTGTCAAAAATAAGTTCTGATGGTTATATTGATCGTGCTAGTTCAAATTTAAAATCTTATTTTTTACAAGGTGCATTTAAAGATAAAAATACATTGATTAAGGCTATTGTGTTTGGTGGCCACGAGATTACATATCAATCTTGGTATGGAATAGAAGATCTATCTAACCGAACTTATAATCTTGCTGGAGAAATCTATGACCAAAATGGAAACTTATCAGGATTTTATGATAGGCAAGAAGACAATTATCGTCAAGATCATTATCAGTTGCATTGGAATGAAAAAATAAACCCGTTATGGTCCACATCTTTAGGATTAAATTATACCTATGGTAGAGGTTATTATGAAGAATATAATGACTCTGGATCTGATACAAATTTTGCATATTTGGGTCTTAGACCCCTTGAGCTAGGTGATCAAACTATATCAGAAACTGAAAATGTAACCAGAAAGTGGTTAGATAATGACTATTATGTTATAACATTAAGTGCGAATTATTTAAAAAACAAAACCCGATTAGATTTTGGAATGTTATTTAGTAGATATATTGGGGATCATTTTGGAACTTTAATCTGGGCTCAAAATGCAGGGGATATTCTACCAAGGAGAAGATTTTATGAAAATCAAGGAGATAAAACGGAGATTAATGTTTTCGCAAAAATTGAGCAACCAATTACCAAAAAGCTTACCAGTTTTATTGATATTCAGTATAGAAAGATTAAGTATGATATCAATGGACAAATTGCGGGCCCAATTATATTCAATGTAGATAGTAATTATGAATTTTTTAATCCTAAGACTGGAATAACTTATCAAGCTTCAAGTGACCAACAATTTTATTTCTCTTATTCGAAGGCACAAAGGGAGCCATCTAGATCAGATTTTGAAAATGGTAATCCAAAACCAGAAATATTAAATGATTATGAACTCGGTTGGAGAATTAATAAAAATCAATTTTACATATATTCAAATATTTATTTAATGGCATATAAAGACCAGCTTGCTCTCACAGGTGCATTGGATGATGTTGGGACTCCAATAAGAGAAAATATAGGTGAAAGTAGTAGATTTGGTATTGAAATAGAGGCAAAATTTAATTTTTCAGATATGTGGTCTTTTCAGCCGAATATAGCACTTAGTAAAAATACCAATAAGGATTTTTACTTCAAAAGAGATGGTATATTAACTTATCTTGGGGATACAAATTTGTCTTATTCACCTGAATTGGTTATTGGAAATGTATTAATATATAAACCAAGTGATAACTTAAGTTTATCATTTTTAACAAAAATTATAGGGGATCAATATATGAGTAATATAGATTCTGCAAATTCAAAGTTAGATTCATATTCAGTAAGCGATCTTAATGTTAGTTACCAGTTAAATCCTACTCTTGGACTTAAGACAATTACAATAAATCTTTTAGTTAATAACATACTTGATAAAAAATATATTTCTAATGGATACTTTTATACATATGAAGATAATTGGACTAATTCTGATAGTATTAAAACCATTGAAGGAGCGGGATACTATCCTCAGGCTGGAATAAATTTCATCTTAGGACTTACCATTGATTTTTAATTTGATATAATTATAATATTATTTTCTTTTTCAACTCTGTAGTTTAAAAGCGGATACTGGGAATTACTATTTTTAGGCCCCTCTATCAGTTGACCTGTGGCTAGACTATATTTGTAATCGTCGCAAGAACAAAGAGCAAGAAGACCGTTAAGTTTAAGACTTGAGCATTGTTCTATTTTATGATTAGAGCACGTAGCTTCCCACGCAAAAAAATCATTTCCATTTAAATTAAGTACTAGAATTCCGTTAATGCCTTTATATGAAATTAATTGACTTCCACCAGCATAATTTAGATTATTATATTCAGGGAGATTTAAATTAATTAAGTGTCTAAATGAAATTTCATTTAGGTATGGATTTCTTTTTACTTCATCTTTACTACAATTAATTAATAAAACAAAGAGAATAATAACTCTTATCTTTTTATATGATATCAACTTAGTAAAGGAATCAAATTTCATATATTTGTTAATGAATTGATAGAAAATAATTCTTTTTTTTCAAACTACAAAGGTATGAGTAACGTTTCATATTATACTGAAGATGGCCTAAGAAAACTTCGAGAAGAATTAAATAATCTTAAAGACATAGAAAGGCCTAAATCATCAGAGGCTATTGCTGAGGCAAGAGATAAAGGCGATTTAAGTGAAAATGCAGAATACGATGCCGCTAAAGAAGCCCAGGGGATGCTAGAACTTCAAATCTCCAAATTGGAAAAGATTCTTTCAAATGCTAGAATTATTAATGAGTCTCAACTTGATGTTTCAAAAGTTCTAGTTTTATCAACTGTGGAGGTCAAGAATATTAAAACTGATCAAAAAATGAAATACACTTTAGTTGCTCAGACTGAAGCAGATTTAAGAACTGGAAAAATTTCTGTAGACTCGCCAATTGGAAAAGGATTATTAGGAAAATGTGTTGGAGAAGTTGTAAATATTTCAGTACCAAACGGTTCAATAAAACTTGAAATAATTAGTATTTCAAGAGAATAATGGAAACTATTTTTTCTAAAATAATCAAAGGTAAATTGCCTTGTTTTAAGGTTGCTGAATCAAAAGATTTTTTAGCTTTTTTAGATATTAATCCAAATTCAGTTGGTCATACTTTATGTATTCCAAAAAGACCCGAGGATAAAATTTTCGATCTTTCTGAAGAGCAATATATAAAACTTATGAGTTTCAGTCGAAAAGTTGCGTTAGCTATTGAAAAAACTATTGATTGCAAAAGGGTTGGAATAGCAGTTATTGGTCTTGAAGTTGCTCATGTACATGTACATTTAATTCCTATAAACTCCTTGATTGATATGTCTTTTACTAATAAGGTAAAAGTTGAAAATCCAAAAATGGAGGAGTTGGCAAATCAAATAGCTATTAACTTTAAGTAGCTTTAATTAAATCCAAAGCAAATGTAGTCCCCTTTGTTTTAATTGTTTTTTTAACATATATTTTTCCACCATGGTAATCTTCAACAATTCTTTTAGCTAAAGACAAACCCATACCCCATCCTCTTTTTTTTGATGTAAAACCAGGGTTGAATATTTTTTTTAATTCATGATTTTTAATTCCTTCACCATTGTCTGAAATAAGGATTGAAATAAACTTTTCTTTTTCTTCTAAATATATATTTATCTCCCCTTTACCCTTCATTGCATCAATTCCATTTTTGATTAAATTTTCTAAAGTCCAACTTAGTAATTGTTTGTTAATTGGAACAATTACAGGTTTATTTGAAAGTTTCACTTTGAAAAGAATTAGATTTGAAGTTCTTTTTTTTAAATATTTGATTGTTTCATTTATTGTTGTCACTAAATCCTCAAACTCTAAAACTGGATTAGAACCAATTTTTGAAAATCTCTCAGTTATAACTTTAAGTCTATCGATATCATTTTCCATTTCTCCAATACTTAGTTTTGGTAGATGCCCTTCTTTAATTAAGGTTGTCCAGCCAATTAAAGAAGAAAGAGGGGTTCCAATTTGATGAGCAGTTTCCTTAGCCATCGAGGCCCAAAGTTTATTTTGTTCAGAAATTTTATTTGTTTTGAAAATAAAAAATATCAATAACCCAAATAGCATTATAATTAACATTAAGGCTATTGGATAATATTTAAGTTGTTTTAATAAGTTCGAATCTCCATAATACAGTTTTTGATTAACCAAAAGTTTACCAGTTAAAGAATCTCTGTATTGTATAAGTATTGGATTATTTTCTTTTTTTATTTTTTCGAGGCTTTCATATAGTTTAATTGAATCAATTCCAAAATCACCATTATGATTTTTAAAATCAAGGATTTTACCGTTAAGATCTACTTGATACATCGGATTTATGCCAGTCTGTTGAAGAACCTTGAAAGTTAAATTAGTTGGGTCTTTATTTTCTATAAATTCTTTTTGCGCCATAGCCCACATTTCCATTTTTAGACGCTCTTGGTATTTTATTTCTTGAAATAAAATATTAGTATTCCATATTATAAATAAAACAATTATAAAAGCTCCTATTGGCCAAACTTGTCTGAGGGGTATAGATTTTATATTAAACACAAGAATTCTTTTGATGCAATATACTTTTAATTTGAATAATCTAATTTTTTAATCTTTAAGGACAAGAAACTTTTATTATTTTTGAGTATAAATAAAAATTATGGAAATTATCGGTAAAATTAAATGGATTGATGAAACAAAAGAGTATGGATCTAATGGATTTAAGAAAAGAGAGTTAGTTGTCACCACCGAAGAACAATACCCTCAACATATCTTAGTTGAATTTATTCAAGATAAATGTGAGATATTAAATTCATTCCAAATTGGAAATAACGTTAAGATTGGAATTAATTTAAAAGGAAGAGAATGGACTAACCCCGAAGGGCAGATCAAATATTTTAATTCTGTTCAGGGCTGGAGAATAGATATAATTGATGGTGAAATCAGTCAGGAATTACCTCCAATACCACCCCCAATTTCTTCAGAAAATATCGATGAAAATAAGACCGAAGAAGAAGATGATTTACCATTTTAAATTTTTCGAATATTTATAGCATTTCGGATCGTGCCCATTAATAAATCCAGATGACATTAAAAAAGAATCTACTATTGTGGGTCCTATAAATTTAAACCCATCGTTTTTTAATATTTCACTAATTTTTTTTGATAGAATAAAAGTTTGCGTTATTGATTTTTTTCCTTTCCTAGCTTTTAATATTTCAAGTTTTAGGTTATTTATATAATTAAAGAATTTTCCGTGCATTTTTTGAATTTTGATCAAGCTTTTAGCGTTTGAAATAGCTGCTAATATCTTTAATTTATTTCTTATTATGCCTTTATTTATCATAAGATCAGTAATTTTTTTTTTATCATAATTTGCAATTTTTATTAAATTAAAACTATCAAATGCTTTTATGATACTTTTTCTTTTTCTTAGGATTATTTCCCAACTAAGTCCGGCTTGAAAAATTTCCAACATTAACAATTCAAACAACTTTTGGTCATCGAAAACTGGTTTTCCCCACTCGTTATCATGATAATCTTTTAATAGGTCATCATCTTTACACCATGAACATCTTATTTTCATATCAACTTTGTAATTAATTAAAACTAATTAATTTTATGTTTTAGAAAAATATGTTTTTCTTTAAACTAACGATAATCTACAAAACCCAGTTACGGAAAGATCTTTGTTGAAAGATGATACATAGCTTGACACACTAATCTTACCATCTTTAATGTAATTTTGATTTATGAGGGTATTGTCTTTAAAAAATCTATTTATTTTACCTGACGCAATTTTATCCAATATTTCTTCTGGTTTCCCTTCCTGACGAAGCTGATCTTTTGCAATTTCAATTTCTTTTTCGATTATACTAGAATCAACCCCTTTTTCATCAAGAGCAATTGGGTTCATTGCAGCAGCTTGCATGGCAACATTTTTTGCTATTTCAGGAGAATCTTCAATCGATATAGATAAACCTATTAATGTTGCAATTTTATTTCCAGCATGAATATATGAACCAATAAATGGTGCTTTTAAAGTTTTAAATCCACCAATCTCAATTTTTTCACCAATCACACCTGTTTGCTCAATAAGTTTTTCTGATACGGTCATACCTTCAAAATCAGAAGCCATGAAGGAATCAAGTGTCTTGAAATTAAGTGCATTATCAGCTAAAGAATTTGCAAGATCAATATATGATTGATTTTTTGCTACAAAATCGGTTTCACAATTTACAGAAATTAAAATACCAAATGTATTTTCCTTGTTGACTTTAGCTAATGTAACTCCTTCTGATGAAACTCTATCAGCTCTATTTGCTGCAACTTTTTGTCCTTTTTTTCTAAGATTTTCAATTGCTTTATCAAAATCTCCTTCAGCTTCTACTAAAGCTTTTTTACAGTCCATCATTCCAGCACCTGTGGACTTACGCAATTTATTTACTTCTGCAGCAGTAATTTTCACAAGATCAAATTTTAATTTAAGTTACTTTTTAGTTTTTTTTTGATGAAGATTTAGTTTTTTCTTTCGTTTTGGTAATCTTTTTTTCTTTTACTTTAGTTTTAGGCATTTCTTTTACCTCAGCCTCTTTTACCTCAGCCTCTTTTACCTCAGCCTCTTTTACCTCAACCTCTTTTACCTCAGCCTCTTTTACCTCAGCCTCTTTTACCTCAGCCTCTTTTATCTCAGTCTCTTTTGCTTCAGCTTCTTTTTCAAGTTTTCTCTCAGATAAGCCTTCGGAGATGGCATTCGTAACTAGACTAATTACTTTATCAATCGATTTTGAGGCATCGTCATTAGATGGTATCACAAAATCAACTTTTCTTGGATCAGAATTTGTATCAACCATTGCAAATATGGGAATATTTAACTTTTGAGCCTCTTTGACAGCAATATTTTCTCTTTTAATATCTACTATAAAAATAGCACCAGGTAGTCTGGTCATATCAGTTATTGATCCTAAATTTTTCTCGAGCTTAGAGCGCATTCTATCAACTTGTAATTTTTCTTTTTTAGAGAGTGTTTCAAAAGTCCCGTCTTTTTTCATACGATCAATGGAGCCCATTTTTTTTACAGCTTTTCTAATTGTAATAAAGTTTGTTAACATTCCACCTGGCCATCTTTCAGTTATGTATGGCATATTAATTTTCTTAGAATGTTCAGCAACTATGTCTTTTGCTTGCTTTTTAGTAGCAACAAATAAAATTTTTCTCCCTGACAAAGCAATTTTTTTAAGTGCTTGTTGAGCTTCACTAATTTTTGCGGCTGTTTTGTAGAGATTAAGAATATGTATTCCGTTTCTCTCCATATAGATATATGGAGCCATATTAGGGTTCCATTTCCTCGTCAAATGCCCAAAATGGACTCCCGCATTTAATAATTCTTTTACTTCTGTCTGTGTCATATTATTTAGTTTACTTTCTTTTTAGTAGTAGCAATAGAAGTGACTTCTATTTAGATGCTAAACTAATATCCGCATTAACGGTTAGACATTTGTGATTAATATTTTTAGATTAAATATTCTCAAATTGATTCTATTAACGTTTTGAGAATTGGAATTTTTTTCTAGCTTTTTTCTGCCCAAACTTTTTTCTTTCAACCATTCTTGGATCACGTGTCAAAAGACCCTCTGGCTTTAATAACGAACGATTTTCAGCATCAATTTTACACAAAGCCCTAGAAATAGCTAATCGAATAGCTTCAGCTTGACCTGTGATACCCCCACCTTTCACTGTTACTTTTAGGTCGAATGAATCTTTTAACTCAGTCAATGAAAATGGCTGAATTATCTTATATTGAAGTGTTGCCGTAGTAAAATAATCTGTATATTTTTTTTTATTAACCGTAACGTTTCCTTTTCCTTTTGAAATAAAAACTCGAGCAACCGATGTTTTACGTCGGCCAATGGTGTGAATTACTTCCATTATAATAAGTCTTTTAAATTAATTGTTGTTGGATTCTGTGAGTCATGTTCGTGATTATTTCCTGAGTAGACTCTCAAATTTCTGAATAGTTCAGCACCCAATTTGTTTTTTGGAAGCATACCTTTAATTGCCTTCTCAATTAATTTGGTATTATTTTTTTTATGAATTTGATCTGCAGAAAGACTCTTTTGTCCTCCTGGATAACCAGTGTGTCTGATATACTGTTTCTGACTCCATTTCTGGCCAGTTAAAACTATTTTTTCAGCATTTATAACAATAACATTATCTCCGCAATCTACATGAGGAGTGTAGTTAGTTTTGTGCTTTCCTCTTAGTAAAGATGCGATTATTGATGCTGATCTTCCGAGAGGGTTTCCCGTAACGTCAACGAGCAACCATTTTTTATCTACGGTTTTAGAATTTGCAGAAACAGTTTTATAACTTAATGTGTTCACTATTTTAATTTTTTATAAAAACAAAAAATGTTATTGGCCTGCAAATGTACTATTTAAATATGTTTTGAAAAAATATTTTTGTTTAAAGTATAAAAAGATTTAATGAGCGTCCAGCCAATGTTTCCCTTGTCCTATATCTACAATTAATGGTACTTTTAACTCAAACGCATTTTCCATTTCATTTTTAACCATACTTTTTAATTTATCAGATTCTGATTTTGGAACATCAAAAACCAGCTCATCATGAACTTGAAGCAACATTTTAGACTTAAATTTTTCGGAAATAATTTTTTTATGAATATTAATCATTGCAATTTTTATTATATCTGCTGCACTCCCCTGAATTGGTGCATTTACTGCATTTCTTTCTGATCCCCCTCGAACAAATGAATTTGCGGAATTTATATCTTTTAAATATCTTCTTCTTCCAAGTATAGTTGAGACATAACCGTTTTCTCGGGCAAAATCAATTTGATTTTGCATGTAATGTTTTAATTCTGGATAGGTTGAGTAGTATGCATCAATTAGTTCCTTGGACTCTGATCTGTTTAAATTTGTTTGTTGACTTAAACCAAAAGCTGATACTCCATATATTATACCAAAGTTTACCGTTTTTGCATTAGCCCTTTGCTCTCTTGAAACTTTATCTAAAGGTACATTAAAGACTTTACTTGCAGTAGATTGATGTATATCTTGACCACTTTTAAATGCAGAAATCATATTAGAGTCCTCACTTAATGAAGCAATTATTCTAAGTTCAATCTGAGAGTAATCAGCAGCTATAATTTCGTGTTGTTCATCACGAGGAATAAAAGCTTTTCTGATTTCGCGACCGCGCTCTGTTTTAATTGGAATATTTTGCAGATTAGGCCTGTTACTACTTAAACGACCTGTTGATGTAATCGCTTGATTATATATAGTATGAATTCTTTTAGTTTTTTCATTGATCTCCTTTGGTAAAGCCATTGCATAAGTGTTTAATAACTTTTGAAGTGAACGCCATTTAAGAATATCATCAACAATCTTATTATCTCTAGCCAAATATGATAATATATCCTCTGATGTAGAATATTGGCCAGTCTTTGTCTTTTTTGGCTTTTTAACTAGTTTTAATTTTTCAAAAAGAATCATACCTAGTTGTTTAGGTGAAGCGATATTAAAATTTTGTTTAGTTTGTTTAAATATATCAGTTTCAAGAATGCTGATGTCGTTTTTTAGATCTATGGATAGGTTTTTTAGGAATTCTTTATTTAAGCATATACCCTCACTTTCCATTGAAGCAAGAACATAAATTAGAGGAGTTTCAATCTCTTTAAATAAAGTCATCATATTAGATTTCATCAACTCTTTCTCAAAATAATCTTTTAATTGAAGTGTAATATCTGAGTCTTCTACGGCATATTCTTTTTGAATGGTCAAATCAACCTCTCTCATATTACCTTGATTTTTTCCTTTTTTACCTATTAAATCAGATATTGGCTGGGGTTTGTATCCAAGATAGCTCTCAGATAAAATATCCATTCCATGTCTCATATCAGGATTTATAAGGTAATGAGCAATTAAAGTATCAAAAAGGGGACCTTTAAGAGATATTCCATAATTTCCTAAAACTTTTATATCATATTTTAGATTATGACCAATTTTTTCAATTCCTAAATTTTCAAAAAATATTTTAAATTTTTTTAAAATATTAACTGCAATATCAAAAACGGAAGGCAAACATAAATAATACCCTTTCCCTGATTCCCACGAAAAAGAAATACCAACTAATTCTGCCTTTAAGGGATCAATATCGGTTGTCTCGGTATCAAATGAAACGGCTTTTTGCTTTAAAATATTTTGAATTAACAAGGAAATCCCAACTGAGTCATCAACTAATTGATAAAAGTGAGGAGTATTGGAAAGATTTTTTTTATTTGATAATGATTTATTTGATCCCACTCCAGGAGTGCTAAATAAATCTAGTTGATTCCCTTTATTTATTTCTGATTTGACTTCAACTATTTTTTTTTCTAAATTATTTTTCTCAGATTCAAAAACTTTTTTAAAACTATCTTTCAACCTTCTAAACTCCAATTCCTCAAAAACTTCATCTACTAAATCCATATCAGGGTTATCTAGTTTAAATTCTCCAGCATTAAAATCTACTGGAACATTCAATATAATTTTTGCTAATTCTTTTGACAACAAACCAAGTTCTTTATTGGCTTCAATCTTTTCCTTTAACTTACCTTTGATTTTATATGTATTATTTAAAAGATTTTCCATTGAACCATATTCAGCTAAAAATTTTTTTGCTGTTTTATCACCAACACCTGGTAATCCAGGAATATTATCAACTGAATCACCCATCATACCTAAATAGTCAATAACTTGTTCTGGCTTCTCAACCTGAAACTTTTCTTGAACCTCTGGAATCCCCCATATTTCGATTTCATTACCCATTCTTGCTGGTCGATACATGAAAATATTATCTGATACTAATTGTGCAAAATCTTTGTCAGGTGTAACCATGAAGATTTTAAACCCCTTTTTTTCTGCTTTTTTTGCAAGAGTTCCAATTATATCATCTGCCTCAAAACCCTCTTTAACAATGATTGGTATATGCATTGCCGTTAAAATTTTTTCAATGTAAGGCAGTCCGAGCTTTATGGCCTCTGGTGTTTCATCCCGATTTGCCTTGTAGTCGGTATAGATTTCAGATCTTAATTTGGAACCACCCCTATCAAAACATACAGCTAAATATTCTGGACGCTCCCTTTTAATAACATCAACCAATGAATTGGTAAAACCCAATATAGCTGAAGTGTCGAACCCTTTGGAATTTATTCTTGGATTTTTAATAAAAGCATAATAACCTCTATATATAAGGGCATATGCATCAAGTAGAAAAAGGCGTTTATTATTTTCCATAATCTTTTAATATAATAACCTGGAATTATATTTTTAGTTGTATACAACAAATATAATATTTCGTTTTAGTAACCTGTACTTTTTGTAATTTTCAGCATTGAAAGATTTAATTAAACATGAATATTTTATAAAGAAGGCTCTTGAGGAAGCTCAAAAAGCTGCAGATAAAGGAGAAGTTCCTGTTGGTGCTGTAATAGTTGTCGAGAATAAAATAATAGCTCGAGCTCACAATTTAACACAAACCTTAAATGATGTCACAGCTCATGCTGAGATTATGGCAATTACATCAGCAGCAAATTTTTTAAATAGTAAATATTTAAAAGAATGTTCTTTATATGTTACCCTTGAACCCTGTACGATGTGTGCTGGAGCAATATATTGGAGTCAAATAAATCAACTAGTTTTTGGTGCTTTAGACCTTAAAAGAGGATATTCATTGCATGGAAATTTACTACATCCTACAACAAATGTTATCAGTGGTATCTGCGGGAATGAATCCTCAAGACTTTTAAAAGATTTCTTTGAAAAAAAAAGAAAATAAAAAACCTCCACTAGGGAGGTTTTTTTAATCGATTTATATAGAGTTATAATTTAGTAATATTAGAAGCTTGCTTCCCTTTATTACCATCTTCTTCTGTATATTCAACTTTGTCTCCTTCTTGGAGTGATAGTCCATTTAAAGCAGTGACATGAACGAACACATCTTCACTTGACTCATCATTTGTAATGAATCCATATCCTTTGGATTCATTGAAAAATTTAACTGTACCAGTCATATTGTATTTATAAAATAATTTCGGCTAAGTTACACCATCTTTCTATTATGAAAACTTTTATTGTACTTTTTTTTTCTTTTTTATATTTTTCATTCTTTCAAAATTTTCTTTGGTTAGCGTATAGTCCCTAATATTCTTGTCTTTCCAGCGATTATATAAAAATAATGGCAAAAAAAATATAACTGAAAAAAGAACAGTAGCACCTATTATTTTTTCTCCATCAAGCCCACTTTCAAGAAAATTTTTATGATAAAACCCTATTGAGAGGGATATTAAAATAGATAAAAAGAGTAAACGAATTAAGAACTTCACTTTAAATACTTTTAATTTTTAAACCCAAATCATCTAATTGATCTTTTTTAATTTTTGAAGGAGAATCAATCATGGTATCTCGTCCAGAATTATTTTTTGGAAATGCAATAAAATCTCTGATTATTTCTTCACCACCCAGAATTGCAACAAGTCTATCGAGTCCAAATGCAATTCCTCCGTGTGGTGGAGCACCATATTTAAATGCGTCTATTAAGAAACCAAATTGTTCTTTTATTTCTTCATTCGATAAATTTAATAGTCCAAAAACTTCTTTTTGTAATTTCGAATCATGAATTCGGATTGATCCACCTCCAATTTCATTTCCATTAAGAATCAAGTCATAGGCATTTGCTTTAACTTTTTCAGGGTTTTTTTTTATCATTTTAATATCTTCTTTTTTTGGTGATGTAAAGGGATGATGCATCGCATGAAAACTTTTAGATTCCTCGTCGAATTTTAATAAGGGAAAATCTGTAATCCAAAGTGGGGCAAAAACTTTAGGATTTCTAAGTCCAAGTTTTTGAGCAACACTTAGTCTTAATTCACCGAGTTGTTTCAGAGTTTTTTGAAGTTCTCCTGAAAGAATAAAAACTATATCTCCTGGATTAGCCTTAAAAATTTTCATCCATTCTAGCAAAGAATCTTGTGAATAATATTTATCTACAGAGGACTTCAAAGATTTATCATCGTTATACTTGACCCAAACAATTCCTTGTGCTCCAATTTGAGGTTGCTTCACCCATTCTATCCAATAATCAATTTCTTTTCTGCTAAAATTAGCTCCTTTTCTAATTGAAAAACCCATGACTGAATCACTTGAGTCGAACACGTTAAAACCATGACCTTTTGCATTTTTTGTTATGTCTCTAAACTTCATTCCAAACCTAATATCAGGCTTATCCGTCCCATATTCTCTAATAGCTTGATCATATGTCATTCTTGGAAACTCACCAAGTTCATAATTATTTATTTTTTTTATTAAATGAGAGATTAAATTTTCAAATTGATTTAAAATATCTTCTTGAGTTACAAAACTCATTTCACAATCAATTTGGGTAAATTCTGGTTGTCTATCAGCCCTTAAATCTTCATCTCTAAAACATTTTACTATTTGAAAATAACGATCAATTCCCCCAACCATAAGAAGTTGTTTGAAGGTTTGTGGTGATTGAGGAAGCGCATAAAACTCTCCTGGATTCATTCTAGATGGAACTATAAAATCCCTAGCCCCTTCAGGAGTTGATTTTATCAAATAAGGCGTTTCGATGTCTATAAAACCATTTTTACTCAAATAGTTTCGTACTTCCATTGAAACTTTATGACGAAAAATTAAGTTTTCTTTTATTTTATTTCTTCGAATATCAAGATATCGATATTTCATTCTTAATTCATCCCCTCCGTCCGAATTATCTTCTATAGTAAATGGGGGAGTAATAGATTGGTTTAAAATTTCTAAAGAACTAACTAATACTTCAATGCTACCTGTAGAAATACTATCATTTTTTGATTCTCTTTCTATAACTTGACCATTAACTTGAATTACAAACTCCCTTGAAATATTTTTTGCACTATCAAATATTTTTTTTGAAGATCTTTTTTCGTCAAAAACTAACTGTGTAATACCGTATCGATCTCTAAGATCTATCCATATAATAAAACCTTTATCTCTGATTTTTTGAACCCAGCCTGATAAAATTACTTTTTTATTTACATCAGCAAGTTGAAGTTCTCCGCAATTATGTGATCTTATCATCGTTATTAAATAAAGTACAAAGATATCAAGTTAATACTTTTAAATACCCTTCCAATCATTAATGAATAATTTAATTTGATAAACTAAATAAAAACAGCTAGGAACAATAAATAATGTCAAAAAGGTAGAGAAAGCTAAACCAAAAATAACAGTCCAACATAAAGGCCCCCAAAAAATAACATTGTCCCCTCCAATGTAAATATTTGAATTCCATTCAGTAAAAAGAGAAAAGAAATCAATATTTAATCCTGTTGCAAGAGGAATTAGCCCTAAAATAGTAGTCACTGCAGTAAGAATGACAGGTCTAAGTCTTGCTACTCCACCGCTAATAACAGCTTCTGCAACATAATTTTTTGGAAGTAGATTTTCCATAGAGATTTCTAAAGATTCTTTTTTTCTAGCAATTAATAATTGTGTATAATCAATTAGTACAACACCGTTGTTAACAACAATTCCTGAAAGTGCTATTATACCCATCATTGTCATCATTATAACAAAAGGCATATCAAACAAACTTATACCATATAATACCCCAGTAAAGCTCAGAAAAATTGATAATAGAATGATTAATGGATTTGAAATTGAGTTAAATTGAAGAACTAATAAAAAAACAATCATCCCAAGAGCAGCTAGCAAAGCACCAGTTAAAAATCGCATATTTTTACCTTGTTCTTCAATTTCTCCTGTAAAAGTTAATTCTATATTGGGACTAATCCCGTCATAATTTGAAATACTTTGTTTAACTTTTGCAACAACTTCATTTCCATTATATCCGGCCAGAACTGGTGAATATAAGGTTACCACTCTTTTTAAGTTAGAGTGTTTAATTGCATTGAAGGAAAATGAATTACTTGATTTTGACATTACACTTAATGGTATTTTTTTTATTTTACCAGTAGCTTGATCCCTAAAAACTATATACTGATCCAATAACTCAGTAATATCTTTTCTATTGGATTCTTTAAGCCTGACATTTATATCATAATCTTCACCATCTTTTTTAAATATTCCTGATTTTTCTCCAAAAACAGACCCTCTTAACTGTTTGCCAATTTGCCCCGCAGTAACTCCAAGTGCTCCAGATTTTTTTCTATCAATATTAATTTTTATTCCAGGCTTATTTTTATTTACATCAATTTTTAGTTCCTCAACACCTATTATATTTTCAATATTCAAATAATTTTTAATATTTTCAGCGGTTATGATTAGCTCATCATAGTCTTCTCCAGCGAGTTCAATATTTATTGGATAACCAACAGGGGGTCCTTTAGGATCTTTTTCAATTGAAATGGAAACACCTGAATATTTATCTTTTATTTCATTTTGTAATTCCATTCTTAGATTCTCACTTGAGAAACCCTTTCTATATTTAAATTCTGAATTTGTAATTGTTATTTTGGCCTTGTGAGGCATTTCCTGATCCCCACCATTATCTATTTCTGGATTATGAGACCCTGAGCCGACAAATGCTACATTTGATTCAACCATAAAATTATTTTCTTCATTTAAATATTTAGGATTATTAATAATTCTTTGAACATCCGCCTCTACCAATTTCGTTATTGAATTTGTTTTATCAATCGATGTTCCCTCTGGATATTCTATGTATATAAAAATTTGATTTGGATCATTTTCAGGAAAAAACTCGACTTTCGGACTAGACAAACCCAAAATAACAAAAGAGGAAATAAGTAATCCAATAGTAATTACCAATAGACCTATTGGCTTTTTACCTTTTAATGTCAATCGTAATAATTTGGTGTAAGAGTTTTCAATTTTAATTAGGGTAACTTTTCTAAAATATAAAGCCCATCTTTTTAAGAAAATTTTATATGCCCAGAAAAGAAGAATAAAAACTATAAACAATGTTCCTATTCCTCTTAAGTTTCCGGGGAAAAGAACCAATACTAGACTAAAACCGCACGTAATGTAGGTCAATCGGGTTAATTTTTTTCTTCCAATTATTTTTTCTTTTGTACTCATAAACTTTGATATAAGCATTGAGTTAAAAAAAATAGCCACTATCAAAGATGAACCTAAAACAATTGAAAGAGTAAAGGGAAAAAATATCATAAACTCACCAATTCTTCCAGGCCAAAATCCAAGTGGTAAAAATGCTGCTACAGTTGTGGCTGTTGAGACAATAATTGGTGAAGCTATTTCACCAATACCTTTTTTTGCTGCTTCAATTACGCCCATACCTTCTTTTTCCATAAGTCGATAAGCATTTTCTACAACAACAATTCCATTGTCTACAAGCATTCCTAACCCCATTATTAAACCAAAAAGAACCATTGTATTTATGGTGCTAACTAAAAATTTTAATATCATAAATGACATTAGCATTGACATTGGAATTGCAAACCCAACGAAAAGAGAATTTCTGAAACCAAGAAAAAACATTAATACTGTTATAACAAGAATCACCCCAAAAATTATATTATTTACCAAATCGCTAACTAAATTTTTTGTTGTATTTGATTGATCATTTGAAATTTCTAATTCGATTGAGCTTGGAAAATTATTAGATTTAATATCAGAAATTAATTTTCTAATTTTCTCAACTGTTAGAATTAGATTTTTACCACTTCTTTTTTTTATATCCAGAACTAAAGCAGTTTTTCCATTTGATCTAGCAAATGAGTTTTTTTCTTTTTCTTTAAAACTAATTGATGAGATATCTCCCAGATAAACAATGCCATTTTGAGTTTTTATAACAAACTTTTCTAGTTCCTCAGGAGAATTTATTTCACCTAAAACTCTTAAGTTTTTTCTTGTTCCATCACCAGCTTCAATACTACCTGCAGAGACTGTATTGTTTTCTCTTCTTATTTTATCAATAATATCTCTGAACGAAACAGATGCAGCAGTCATCTTAAGTAAATCAATAGCAACCTCTACTTCAAAATCTTGAACACCTCGTAAGGCTACCTCCTTAATTTCAGGCATTTGTTCAATTCTATCTTGCAACAGTTCACCATAATATTTCAATTCGCGAATGGGTAAATCACCCGTAAGTCCAATATTTAATATTGGAATTTCTTCGGACATAACCAGTTCAAATACAGATGGTTCAATTTTAGCATCATTAAATGTTGGCCAGTCAGCACCTGATGTAATAGCTTCGATTTTGTCTTTAACTTGAACCTTAGCACTTTCATTTGTTATTCCTTCATCAAATTTTACAGTAATTAGGGATATATTTTCTCTAGACTCTGATGTAATTTCATCCAGATTTTTTACTCCTTTTAGTTCTTCCTCCAAAGGATCAGTGATTAGTCTTTCAATATCCTCAGCGGTATTTCCTGGAAAAACAGAGCTTACAAAAATTTGATTTTCTTTAATTTCAGGATAATTCTCCCTTGGCATTGAAAAATAAGAAGAAACTCCAAGAAAAAAGAAAACACCAATTATAACATATATGACTGTGCTATGATCTATTGCCCAGGAGGAGGGTAAAAATTCCTTTAATTTTGATGTTTTTTTCATTTATTTGAATTTTTCATTTGGTATTCTATCTTAACGATTTGGTTGTTTTTAACCATTCTGTTACCATCTTCAATTATAACATCATTTGGATTTAAACCATCAATTATTTCTACTCTATTTTTTGCTTTTCTACCTAATATGACAGGAGTTTCCACCACTATGTACTTCTTGCTATTATCCGAATAAGGTTTGACTCTGTATACTATGTATTTATTGTTACTGTTTTCGAAAACATCTTTTTGATTTACTAAAATTGTCTTTGGATTATAATAATCGTTAACAGAAATTTTAGCAGTCATGTTTGGTTTTAGATCATAGTTATTATTTTCAATTATTGCCTCAATTCTAAAATTTCTATTATTAGGATTGATAACATTTCCCACAAGTGAAACCTTTGCTTTAAATTTTTTAGAAATAATAGGAAAAAATATTTCTAATTCAGATCCCTTTTTTATATGAGGTAGATGTGTTTCGGGTATTTCTGCACTGACTTTTACCTTGTCTAAATTTATAATTCTTAAAATTGGCGTAATTCCAGGCACTACATTACTTCCTGTATCAGCAATTAAATGATCAATGACCCCGTCATATGGAGCAATTATTTTAGTCTTTAATAACTGATCTTTAGCTTGAATAATTTCCTTTTCAATACTAAAAAAATTTGTTTTTGCTTGAAGAAATTGGATTTCGCTTCCTATTTTTTCATTCCACAAATTTAATTGTCTTTCATAGATTGTTTTAGCTAATTTTAATTTTAAATTAAGTTGATCTAGCAGAGCTTGAATGCCGGTACTTGATAGTTCAACTAATGTAGTTCCTTTCTTTACCTTTTCACCCTCCTTAACTTTGATTGACTTTATAATACCAGGAATTTCAGTATAAAGAATTAAGTTTTTATCAGAATCTACGGATCCTTGAATTTCAATATAATGTTTGAAAGATTCTAGATTTAATTTTTTTGTTGAAACTAATGTAAATTTTTGATTTTCGTCAAGTTCAAATATTAAATTGTTTAGGGATTTTAATTCTTTTTGAAGCTGATTTATCTTATTGCTTGTCTCTGTTTTTTTTTGTTTAATTAATTCAAGATCATTTGATTTCTTCACAGACTCCAGGTCTAATTTTTTTTCGTTATCACAACCGAAAAAAAGAATAATTATAATTACTTGTAAAATATATTTTTTCATTTTTATTGATTATTATAAATGTTTAGAAGTGTTTCTAGCTCTGTTTTTTTTGTAACTAAATTTTTTAATGATTCTAAATAATTTTGCTGAGCAGTAAACAATTGTTTTTGTGCTTGCCTCAGTTCGAAACTACTTGCCATACCTTGAGAAAATTTTGTTTGGTTTTTCCGTTCAATATTTTCAGCTAAATCCATATTACTTTTTTTAATACTAAAGTTCTCAAAGGCAAGCTCATAGGTTGCTTTGGCATTTTTTACCGATATTTTTATCTGCTGTTGTGTATTTTCTAATTTAGTTTTTGATTGTTCATAAGAAATTTTTGCTATCTGAGAACTTGCCGACCTTCCCAATGAGCTAAAAATTGGAAATTCGAGGTTTACACCAAATAGAGCTGATCCGAACCATTTTTGATTTTGATCATTAAAGGTAAATGAATTACTATTTCCTGTATATGCCGCGCTTATAAAAGATGAAAGTTTGGGAAGTGCTTTGCTTTGCTCTAGTTTATATTCAAGTCTTTTTTGTTCTACATAATTATTAGCTATTTTAATATCAATATTTGAATTTAAATCCCAAGAGTCGATTTCTGGTATTTTAAATATATATGAATCTATAATCGAATTAAGTGAAGTTTCAAGATTCAATTCTTCTTTTTCTCCAAAACCTAATGTGATTTTTAAAATATCTTTTGATAATTGACTAAATTGAAACGCAAATTTTCTTTGTGAATTTAATTCAGATAATGTAATTTTTAGCTGTTCTACCTTTTCCTCCTCAGTAAGACCATTTACTAATAATTTATTTGTTTCCCTGAGTGTTCTTTCGAGATTTTCAATATTTTTATCTATGAAATCAATATTTGCTTCTGAAAGTAAATAATTCATGTATGCATTGACAACAGATTTTATCACCTCTAGGTTTGTCTTTTTTAGAGCATTATTAAAAAACTCAATGTAAGATTTAGTGGCCTGTAACCCTACAATATATGATCCATCAAAAAGAAGTTGGGTCATTCTTGCTGAGCCAACAAGATTTTGTTCGGTTCCAAAACTAACTTCAGTAAAATCGCCTTCTTTTCCACCAAATATTTGAGAGGGAATTAATGATACTGGTAATTCTAAAAAGTTACTATAATTGAAATCAGCAGATAATTGAGGTAATCCCTCAGAAATTATTTTCCATTTTTCTTTGTAAGCCTTATCAATTTCAAGTTTTGCATTTATTATTTCTGAATTATTTTCTAGAGCAAACCCAATTGCTTCGTCGAGATCGAGACTTTTTGGTTTTTCCTGGGAAAAAATGGTCAGACTAATTAAAAATATTATTTTACAAATTATTTTTTTCATATTCATCAATTTTTATAAATCCTGTTTAAAAGCTTCAAGCCCTTAGTTGTTGATATTGCTCTAATGTGATATTCTATAAAGTCTTCCAATACCTCTTCAATTTTAAATTCAGTAAGTGGAAATAAATCAATATCTCTAACTCCGCGCATACCATTTATATATATTCGTGTAATAAAATCAATATTTATATCTTTTCTGAAATATCCTGAATCTACACCGGTTTTTAGACTTTCCTGAATGGTATCCCTGACAAGATCTAATTCTCTATTTTTAATCTCAGCATGGATCTCTGGATAAAACTTTTGAAGTTGAAATTGTGGAGCAGTTTCTGTATTTCCAAGAATTTTCATTACTTCTTTTTTAATTTGAAAAAGTTCAATTATTGGGTTACTTGTATTTTTTCTTAGGTCTTTAAAAGTTTTAGTTATTTTTTTTTGAAATGATTCAGTACAAGAGCTAATTAACTGATTTTTATTTTCAAAGTATTGATATATCGTTTTTTTTGAGATACCCATAGATTGAGCTAAATCATCCATTGTAACGCTTTTGAATCCTATAGATAAAAACAGTTCAGTAGCCTTAGTAATTATTTTTTCTTTCATAAAGGGTGCGAATTTACAAAAGGAAACTATAAAAACCAAAGAAGTTTCCATTGTTTATATTAAATTAACATAGGATAAATTATATACATTTACATATTCTTAAAATTTATGTCTCCATTTAATTCGTATCAAAAACTTTTCTTAGAATTTCTAGAGTCAAATTTACCAGATAATTCTCCTAAGAATTTATATGAGCCAACTAGATACATCCTTAACTTGGGCGGTAAAAGAATTAGACCATTATTTACACTAATAACTGTTGATATATTTAATGGAGATGTCAAAGATGCACTTCCTGCAGCTTTAGCTATTGAAATATTCCATAATTTCTCTCTTGTTCATGATGATATAATGGATAATGCTCCATTAAGAAGAGGAAAAGATACTGTTCACAAAAAATGGAATCTTAATACAGCAATTTTATCTGGAGATGTTATGTTGATTTGGTCTTACGAAATTTTACAGCAATATCCACCTGAGATTTCAGGGATATTGACCAAGCTTTTTTCTCAAACTGCAAGGAAGGTATGCGAAGGACAACAATTAGATATTGATTTTCCTCAAACAACTCAAGTATCATTAGAGGATTATATGCAGATGATAAAATATAAAACAGCTGTTTTAATTGGCTGCTCTATGTCAGTTGGAGCAGTAATTTCTAATGCCTCATCGGAGCAGATAATTGAAATTAATTCAATTGGGACAGATATAGGGTTAATATTTCAATTGCAGGATGATTATCTTGATGTTTTTGGAACTGTTAATAAAATTGGAAAACAAATCGGCGGCGATATAATTGAAAATAAAAAAACTTTTTTGCACATATACGTTTTGGAAAATGGATCTGAAAATGAGTTAAAGGATTTTAAATATTGGTTGGGATTAAGTCCAAAAGATCCATTCAATAAAATCATAGAAATAACTAATATTTATAATTCTAGTGGAGCCAAAAAAGCTATAATAAACAAAATAAAAATATTGACTAAATCAGTTTATGACAAAATAGAAAGTCTTAAGCTTGATAACTCAAAAAAGAAGTTAATTGTTAGTTTCTTTGAAAAAATAAAGAATAGAGATTTTTAAAAAACTCTTTTAATTAATGCTTGAATAAACCATTTTTTTTTAAATGTAAGCATCAGTTTTAATTCTTCAAAAAAATTGGTTTTATTGTCTAGGAATTTAAATATTATTTCTGGTTTATTTTTTTCAAACATTTTTCGGAATAACAAACTTCCTTTATCATTATGCTTGTTTAAAACATCTAAAAAAAGTAAATCATAAAACCAAAAACGTGATTTTTTCTCAAACTCATTAAAAGGTTTATTCATTTTTAAGAACGAAACAAGTAAATTAGTTTTATTCAAGGTGTTTAAGAAAGTATAACCCGTACTAGGCTTTGTCCACCCACCTGCAGTACCAATATGTAATAGATTTTCTGTGTTTTCTGATTTAAATTTATAGGCTGTCATTGGAATACTACCCTTTTCAGTTTCAATTATTTTATAACTACCTGAATTAAGATTTTTCAAATAATCTTGTATAGAGTATAAATACTCATTTTCATCTAATTCTTTCGGAGAAAACAAAGTATATTCAATTAGTGCTTTATTTTTAGATAAAGGAAGAACATACATAAATCTAGTTGAATTTTTTTGGGGAATATCAAAATCCATAAATGTCACTTCACGAGGATTAAATATTTCATTTTCTGTTTTAACTAATTGTCCAATAAAGTGTTGTTTTAGCAATGGATATTTATTGTAATTAATTAATTTATCAAAATCTACTATACTTGTAAAAATAAAATCTCCATGAAAATCCCCTTTTTCTGTTTTAACTATTTTGGAGCTTTTATCAATTGAGTTAATTTTTGTTTTTATATAATTAAAGTTATTTTTTTTAGTCTTTAAGTAATTAAAGTTTTTATAAAAGTCAATTCCTCTAATAAGTTTATAGGTGTAGGGGTTTGTTGAAAAACTAGTTCTAAAGTTTTTAGCCTTGAAGATTGCAGACTCCCATTTTTTACTGACTATATGATCTAATTCACCCACCCCTTTTTCCCAAAAACACCAGGTTCTGTCATTCAAGTTTTTGGAGTCTTTTTCAATTAGTAAAATATTTTTATTTGAAAAAAAAGTATCAGAAATTAATTTACTAGCAAGAAGCAAACCAGATGCTCCACCTCCACAAATTATATAATCGAATTTGTTAATATTCATAAATTATTTAAAAGTATATAATTAAGACATATACTCTTCTTTTTTATTTAGTTTTGCTAAAATTAATCTTTTTAATGGAAAATATTTTTTCTTTTTTTGAATCCATTAATCCTGTTTTAGGGGCATTTTATGCAACAATATTCACATGGGCATTAACAGCTTTTGGGGCATCATTTGTTTTTTTCTTTAAAAATATGAACAGAGCTCTTTTAGATGGAATGTTAGGTTTTACAGGTGGTGTTATGGTTGCAGCTAGTTTTTGGAGCCTTTTGTCTCCCGCAATTGAAATGACAAAAGGTAATGGATTTGAGAAAGTTTTTCCTGCTGCCATTGGTTTTGGATTAGGTGCTATTTTTTTGTTTTCACTTGATAAAGTTTTACCCCATATTCATATAAACTTTAAAGAAACAGAAGGAATTAAAACTCCGTGGAGAAGGACAACATTGATGGTCCTAGCAATTACTTTACACAACATACCAGAGGGTTTAGCAGTTGGTGTTTTATTTGGAGGAGTTGCATCTGGTATACCTGAGGCATCTATTTCAGCTGCAGTTACACTTGCAATTGGAATAGGGATTCAGAATTTTCCTGAGGGTATTGCTGTGGCTATGCCATTACGAAGACAAGGGGTAAGCAGATTTAAAAGTTTTTGGTATGGGCAATTATCAGCAATAGTTGAACCAATAGCAGCTGTAATAGGGGCATTAGCTGTTACATTTTTTACACCAATCTTACCTTATGCACTTGCTTTTGCTGCTGGCGCTATGATTTTTGTTGTTGTTGAAGAGGTAATTCCGGAAACCCAACAAGATAAGTTTACAGATATAGCAACAATGGGTTTTATTATTGGTTTTATTATAATGATGATACTTGACGTTTCATTGGGTTAATTTGATTTAGAAATTGAGTTCCAGCCTTGAGCAGTTATTTCAATTTCTTGATTTAAGGAGGTTATCAATTTTGCACTTGATTTGTTTTTTGTAAAGTGACCAATTACAGTTAAATATGGGTGGTTTTTAATTTTCTCATATTCTGATTGAGATATGGCCATTAATAATTCATAATCCTCCCCACCATTTAGAGCTGCAGTTAAAGGATTGATTTTAAATTCATCACATATTTTAACAACTTCTGGATCAATTGGGATTTTGTCTTCGAATATGTTACATCCTATTCTTGAGGATTTACATAAATGAAGAACTTCTGAAGAAAGTCCATCACTAATATCAATCATTGCTTTTGGGACAATCTTTAATTCATCTAAAAGTTCAAATACATCTTTTCTAGCCTCAGGTTTGAGCTGTCTTCCAATACTGTATGAGTATGCATCAAGGTCAGGTTGATTTTTTGGATTTACCTTAAAAACAGCTTTTTCTCTTTCTAAAATTTGTAGGCCTGAATAAGCTCCACCTAAATCACCAGAAACAACCAATAAGTCATTATCAATTGCACCTTCCCTTCTAGAAATTTTATTTTTTGATAATTGTCCAATTGCAGTTATTGAAATTATCAAACCTTTATCAGAGCTAGTTGTATCTCCACCAACTAAGTCAATTTTGTATTTTAAACAAGCTAATCTTACACCCTCATAAAAATCTTCTAAAGCTTCTACGGAAAAGCGATTTGAAATTCCTAGTGAAACAGTAATTTGAGATGGTCTAGCATTCATCGAATATATGTCTGATAAATTAACTACTACAGCTTTATACCCCAAATGTTTTAGCGGCATATAGGTTAAATCAAAATGTATATTCTCAATTAAAAGATCAGTGCTTACTACGCTTAAACTATTTTTAAAATCTATTACAGATGCATCATCTCCAATTCCAATTAGTGTTGAAGGGTTATTAAGATTAAAGTTCTTGGTTAGATGCTCAATCAATTGAAATTCACCTAATTCTTCAATTGAAGTTGTTTTTTTATTTTTATTTTCAAACATATTGCAAAAATAAGGAATTAGGAGAAAGAAACTTAAATGATAATTTATGTATGAATTTGTTAAATTGCAATATGCTAAAAATTCATTATTTATTTTTTTTTTTATTACTTATATCAGGTTGTAATAAATATGAGTATGAAATAGAGAAAGAAGATATTTTGTCTCAAAACATAATAATTCCATCAGAATCAAAAATAGTGAAATGTGAGAATGGTTATGCAAATCAGTTTCCTTGTAAAGGTCTTGATTTTTACAGTCAAATATCTTTACAGGATCTTGAAGGTGATTTTGCGAATGATAATTGGGGGTGGACCGACCCCATTGACAAAAAAGAATATGTAATTCAGGGATTAAATGATGGTACAGCATTTATAAATATAACTGACCCTGTCAATCCTATTTTTTTAGGAAAGTTATTGACCGAAACAAACAAGAGTACTTGGAGAGACATTAAAGTATTTAAAAATCATGCTTTTATAGTTTCAGAGGCCAATGAACATGGATTGCAGGTTTTTGATTTAACCAGATTAAGAGACGTTAATGAATTTCAGTTTTTTTCTGCTGATGCTGTTTTAAAAACTTTTGGAAATGCCCATAATATTGCAATTAATGAATCATCCGGTTTTGCATATGTCATTGGTAGTAAAAGATATTCTGGAGGTCCAATTTTTATTGATATTAATGATCCAAAAAATCCAACAGAAATTGGGGGGTATAGTGGCATGGGATACTCTCATGATGCGCAGGTAGTAATATATGATGGCCCTGATAAGAGTTTTTTAAACAAGGAAATTTATATTGGCAGTAATAGTGATGGAGGTTCTAATAATAGGGTAGTTATACTAGATGTTACAAATAAGGAACAACCTATATTAATTTCTAGAAAGTCATACAGTGGATCAAGATATGCCCATCAAAGCTGGCTTTCATCCGATCATAAGTATCTGTTTTTTGGAGATGAATTAGATGAATATTACTATGGTAATAATTCTAAAACTTATGTTTTTGATTTATCTGAATTAGACAGACCTATTCTGCATCATACTTATACAGGAACTACAAATGCAATTGATCACAACGGATATGTGGTTGGAGATTTTTTTTATTTATCAAATTATACCGCTGGGTTGAGAGTTATAGACATCAAAGAAATTAGTAATAAGAAAATGGACGAAATTATGTATTTTGACACGCACGTCTTTAATGACGATACAACCTTTAATGGTGTATGGAATGTATATCCTTTTTTTCAAAGTGGAGTTATAGCAATAAGTGATAGTCAAGAAGGTTTGTTTTTAGTAAAACCTTCCTTATGACTAGATACTATTTTTTATTAATATTTTTTTTGCTTTCATGTACTCCAGAATATTCGGAAATTAATTTTATTAAAACAGATCTTGAGAGTAAATCTCCAAAAATAATTGATATTGTTGGGGGTAGTGATGAAGATTTGGTCAAAAAAGTTATATCCACAAAGGATGGTGGGTTTATAATTGTTGGTAATTCAAAGAGCGTAGACGGAGATTTTAAAATGAAAAACAGATTAGGAAACGATATTTTTGTAACTAAATTTAGTTCAACAGGTCAAATTCAATGGACTAATTTTTATGGTGGATCTGATGATGACGTTGGGAACGATATTATTGAATCTAAAGATGGAAGTTTTTATATAATAGGATACAGTAAAAGTAAAGATGGGGATGCTTCAGCTAATAATGGACAACATGATAATTGGTTGTTAAAAATAGATTCTTCGGGCAATTTATTATGGGAAAAAAGTTATGGATTCGCGGGCCATGATCATGCATACAATATTTTAGCAACTAAGGATGGAGGATTATTTTTTAATGGCTTTTTAGATATCACAGCATCTAATGGACTAGGACAATACTCTAGGCACGGAGTTGGAGAGTTTTGGTGCCACAAGATAGATAAAGAAGGAAATGTAATATGGAGAAATTATTTTGGTGGATCCAACAACGACAGATCCTACGATGCTATAGAAACCTCTGAAGGAGGATATATTTTAATAGGTGCTTCAGAAAGTAATGATTTTGATATTTCAAAAAATAATGGCAGCTATGATATTTGGGTTGTTAAACTTTCAAAATTTGGGGATTTGGAATGGGAAAAATCCTATGGGGGAGCAGAAATAGATAAAGGAGTGTCTATTGTCAAAAATACAGAAAACTCATATACAATTCTTGGAAATACTAATAGTCAAGTTATAAAAGGCGCTCCATCAAAAGGAATGAATGATTACATCATGATAAAATTAGACTCTGAAGGCAATACAATTAGTAAAATTCGTCACGGAGGTTCTGATTTTGATTTTGCAAAAGATATGATTCAAACTAATGATGGTAGTTATTTTATAACTGGATACTCTAAAAATCCCAATAATTTATTTGATACAAGCCAAGATAAAAATACAGTTTTTTTAACACAGACTCAAAAAAATGGAATCCATGAAAAATCATGGATAATAAATGGGTCTGAGGATGACTTAGGCATATCATTGTGTCAGCTAACGAACGGCTCAATAATTATAGTTGGAACAACTGAAAGTAATGACGGAGATTTTCAAAGAATATATTCTAAAAGTACTGACATATTTATCGCAATTTTGAAAGAGTAAAAATAACCACTATTTAGTTATTATTTTTAAGCCCAATATTACTATATACTAAGTATTGCTTATATTTGCATCAAATTGTATAAGCTTTAAATTCAAGATGATTAAAGTATCTATTTCTGCTAAAAATAAAGTTAGAACTCTCATGAAAGATGAAGGTTTTGATCCGTGTCAAGATTTTGTTAGAGTTTCTGTAAAAAGTGGTGGTTGCTCAGGCTTATCTTATGATCTGAATTTTGATAAAAAAACAAATCAAGAGGATAAGTTATATGAACATAATGATATTAAAATTATTGTAGATAAAAAAAGCTTACTTTATTTATTAGGAACTACACTTGAATATTCAGGAGGTTTAAACGGAAAAGGATTTGTCTTTAACAACCCAAATGCTCAAAGAACATGTGGATGTGGTGAAAGCTTTTCATTGTAAATATTATATATGGGATATACTGAGGAAGAATTAAAGAAAGAATTAGAAACCAAGGAATATGAATATGGATTTTATACTGATATAGAGTCTGAAACCTTTCCTAATGGATTGAATGAAAAAATTGTTTCTGCTATTTCAAAAAAGAAAAATGAGCCAGATTGGATGACAAAATGGAGATTGGATGCTTACAGATCTTGGCTTGAAATGAAAGAGCCTGAATGGGCTAATGTGAAATATAAAAAACCAGATTTTCAAGCGATTTCTTATTATTCAGCTCCTAAAAAAAAGGATAAGTATAAAACCTTAGATGAAGTAGACCCTGAACTTTTAAAAACCTTTGATAAGCTCGGGATCTCCATAGATGAGCAAAAAAAATTATCAGGTGTAGCAATGGATATTGTAGTCGATTCTGTATCAGTAGCAACAACATTTAAAGATTCATTAGCAAAAAAAGGAATCATTTTCTGTTCTATCTCAGAAGCAATCAAAAGTCATCCTGAATTGGTAAAAAAATATATTGGAACCGTAATCCCTTCAAGAGATAATTATTATGCAGCATTAAATTCAGCAGTTTTTTCGGATGGATCATTTTGCTATATTCCTAAAGGTGTTAGATGCCCCATGGAGCTGTCAACATATTTTAGAATTAACCAGGCTGGAACTGGTCAGTTTGAGAGAACACTCGTAATTGCTGATGAAGGAAGCTATGTTAGTTATCTTGAAGGCTGTACAGCCCCTTCTAGAGACGAAAATCAGTTACATGCAGCAGTTGTAGAACTAATTGCATTAGATAATTCTGAAATTAAATATTCAACTGTTCAAAATTGGTTTCCTGGTGATAAGGATGGAAAAGGTGGAGTCTATAATTTTGTTACAAAAAGGGGCATTTGTCACAAAAACTCGAAAATTTCTTGGACTCAGGTTGAAACTGGTTCAGCGGTTACATGGAAATATCCATCTTGTATTTTAAAAGGTGATAATTCAATTGGAGAATTTTATTCAATTGCAGTTACTAATAATTTTCAACAAGCTGATACAGGAACTAAGATGATCCATATTGGAAAAAATACAAAGAGTACAATCATCTCTAAAGGTATTTCAGCAGGAGAATCTCAGAATAGTTATAGAGGACTAGTTCAAGTTAATCCTAGAGCAAAGAATGCTAGAAATTTTTCTCAATGTGACTCACTATTAATGGGAAATAAATGTGGAGCTCATACTTTTCCATATATTGAAGCTAGAAACAATTCAGCTCAAATAGAACATGAAGCCACAACAAGTAAAATTGGGGAAGATCAAATTTTTTATTGTAATCAAAGGGGTATTGATACTGAAAAAGCTATAGCACTTATCGTTAATGGTTTTAGTAAAGAAGTACTAAATAAATTACCAATGGAGTTTGCAGTTGAGGCCCAAAAATTATTAGAAATCACCCTCGAGGGATCGGTGGGATAAAAATTATATATTATGTTAACAATAGAAAATCTTCACGCAGCGGTAGATGGTAAAAAAATTCTCAGAGGAGTAGATTTGGATGTAAAATCAGGAGAAATACATGCAATTATGGGACCTAATGGGTCTGGTAAAAGTACATTGTCCTCTGTTATTGCTGGAAATGAAGTTTATGAAATGACAGAGGGAAATATTGTTTTAAATGGAGAGGAAATCAGTGAATTAGACGCAGAGGAAAGAGCTCACAAAGGAATTTTTATGTCTTTTCAATACCCAGTTGAAATTCCTGGTGTTAGTGTAACTAACTTTATCAAAACAGCAATAAATTCATCAAGAAAAGCTCAGGGATTAAATGACATGCCTGCAAGTGAAATGCTAAAAAAGATCAGACAAAAAGCAGAACTTTTGGAAATAGACACAAAATTCTTATCAAGGTCTTTAAATGAGGGTTTTTCGGGAGGAGAAAAAAAACGAAATGAAATTTTTCAAATGGCAATGTTAGAACCAAAATTATCAATACTCGACGAAACAGATTCTGGATTAGATATTGACGCATTGAAAATTGTTGCTAATGGTGTTAATAAGCTCAGAAATAAAAATAATGCTGTTGTAATAATTACTCATTATCAAAGACTATTGAATTATATTTCACCTGATTTTGTTCATGTACTACATGACGGAAAAATAGTTAAATCAGGAACAAAAGATCTAGCACATGAATTAGAAGCAAAAGGATATGATTGGATAAAAGAAGATTCAAATTAGAAGATGGAATTAAAAGAAAAACTATTAGATTCTCATTTTGCTTTTGAAGAGCAGTCAGAAGTTAATGAAATCGTTCAAAACCAGAGAAGTAGTGCTCTCAGGATTTTTCAAGAAAAGGGATTTCCAACAAAAAAAATTGAAGCATGGAAGTACACTTCTTTAAATTCTATTTTAAATAAAGATTATGTATTATTTCCAAGAACTGATTCAAACATTGAGTTAAAAAAAGTCAAACAATATTTTCTACATGATATTGACACCTATAAGATAGTTTTTATCGACGGTATATATAGCCCATTTCTTTCAGATACTACTCACGATGGTCTAGATGTCTGTTTGCTATCTGCAGCTTTAAGTCAAATTAAATACAAAGAGGTTATTGACAAATATTTTAATAAATCTGTAATTAAGGATGAAAGTTTAACTGCTCTTAATACCGCATACGCAAGAGAAGGAGCTTACATATTTATTCCTGAAAATAAGGTATCTGAAAAACCTATAGAAATAATGCATTTTTCTACTGGAGAGCAAAAAAGCTTGTGGCTTCAACCTAGAAACTTAATTGTAGTTGAAAAAAATTCTCAGGTCCAAATAATAGAAAGACATCAAAGTTTAAGAGAGCATAATATAGTAACCAATTCAGTTACTGAAATTTATGCTCATAATGATGCATTAGTTGATTATTATAAAATTCAAAACGACCTTGATTCAGCAAGTTTAATTGATAACACCTATATTAATCAAGAAAAAAATAGTCATGTAAGCGTTCATACCTTTTCATTTGGAGGAAATTTAGTAAGAAATAATCTTAACTATTTCCATAAAGGACAACATATAATGTCTACTCTCAAAGGCTTGACCATTCTTAAAGATAAACAACATATTGACCATAATACCCTGGTTAGTCATTCCAAACCAAATTGTGAAAGTCATCAAGATTATAAAGGAATTTTTTCTGATCATTCAAAGGGAGTTTTTAATGGTAAAATATATGTTGATAAAGTTGCTCAAAAAACAAATGCTTTTCAACAAAGCAATAATATTTTGATAGATGATAAAGCTACAATTAATTCTAAGCCACAGTTAGAAATTTTTGCTGATGATGTTAAATGCTCTCATGGCTGTACTATTGGACAATTAGATGAAGAAACATTATTCTACTTGAGATCAAGAGGTATTCCAAGAAAAGAGGCCAAGGCATTACTAACATACGCTTTTGCAAATAATATACTACAAAGTGTTCAAATTAATGTTTTGAAGAAAAGAATTAATGAACAGATTGCCGAAAAGTTGGGGGTTAACCTTGGTTTTGATTTATAATGATTGATATAAAAAAAATAAGAAATGATTTCCCAATTTTAAACCGTAAAATTAATGGAAATCAATTGATTTATTTTGATAATGCAGCAACATCTCAAACTCCAAAAGTGGTCGTTGACGAAATTGCAAATTATTATTATAATTACAATTCAAATATTCACAGAGGCGTTCATAAATTAAGCCAGGAAGCCACTGATGCATATGAAAAATCTAGAAAAATACTTCAAAATAATTTTAATGCTAAATATGACCATGAGGTTATTTTTACCTCGGGTTCTACACACGGAATAAACCTTGTTGCTTCAGGCTATGCAAATATTTTAAAAAAAGGAGATGAAATTATTTTATCCACAATGGAACATCATTCAAATATAGTTCCATGGCAGATGCTTTGTGAAAAAACGGGGGCTAAACTAAGGGTTGCTCCAATGGACACAAATGGAGTTTTAATAATGGAGGAGTATTCTAAAATATGCAATAAAAAGACAAAACTAGTCGTAATCTCACATGTTTCGAATGCTTTGGGAACAATAAATCCTATTGAGTCTATATTATCAATAGCTCACTCAAATAATGCTGTTGTTTTGATTGATGGCGCTCAGGCAGCTCCACACATAAAAATAGATGTTCAAGATTTAGATATTGACTTTTATGTCGTCTCTGGTCATAAATTGATGGGACCAACGGGAGTAGGAATTCTATATGGAAAAGAAAGACTTTTAAATCTTTTGCCACCATATCAAGGTGGTGGAGAGATGATAGATCAGGTAACTTTTGAAAAGACGACATATGCTGGATTACCACATAAGTTCGAAGCAGGAACTCCAAATATAGCTGGAGGAATAGCCCTCGGAAAAGCTGTTGAATACATCAATGAAATAGGGTATGAAACTATAGCTAAATATGAGGATTCGTTACTTAAATATGCTACTTCTGAGCTTCTTAAAATTGAAGGTTTAAAAATATATGGTGAATCTAAAAACAAAACAGCAGTAATATCTTTTAATATCAAATCAATTCACCCCTATGATTTGGGTACAATTTTAGATAAATTAGGAATTGCAGTTAGAACAGGGCATCATTGCGCACAACCAATAATGGATTTTTTCGAAATTCCTGGTACAATAAGAGCCTCTTTCTCTTTTTATAATACTAAGCAAGAAATTGATTTTATGGTTGAATCAATCAAACGAGCAAAAGCAATGTTAGTCTAAAAAATAATTTTTTATGAAAAAAATAGCTAGCATACAAGAAGAGATTATAGATGAATTTAATTTATTCGATGATTGGATGCAGAGATATGAATACATGATTGAACTTGGAAAATCATTGCCAATTATTGACTCAAAAAATAAAATCGATGATAATATCATCAATGGGTGTCAAAGTAAAGTTTGGGTATATGCTGAGTTAAAAGAAAACAAAGTGATCTATACTGCTGATAGCGATGCAATAATTACTAAGGGTATTATTGCTTTACTCTTGAGGGTTTTTTCTAATCAACACCCTTCAGATATTTTAATGGCTGATACAAGTTTTATTGATAAAATTGGTTTAAAAGAGCACTTATCCCCTACAAGAGCAAATGGTCTTTTATCAATGGTTAAACAACTTAAGATGTATGCAGTCGCCTACCAAACACAATTGAAATAAAATGGATAAAAAAATCAATGTTAATGATTTAGGTGAAAAAATAGTCAAGATGATAAAAACAATTTTTGATCCTGAAATTCCTGTTGATATATATGAGCTTGGATTAATTTATGATGTTTTTGTAAATGAAGATTTTGACGTTAAAATTTTGATGACTTTAACTACTCCAAATTGTCCTGTAGCCGAAACTCTTCCAGTTGAAGTTGAAGAAAAAGTTATATCAATTGATGAAGTCAAAAGCGCAAAAGTTGAATTAACTTTTGAACCACCATGGTCTAAAGATTTAATGAGTGAAGAAGCAAAATTAGAATTAGGAATGTTGTAATTTATGAAAAGTGAACAAATTTATAATAGAGTTACCAATAGTCCTTTAATCACGATTGATTTAAAAGAATATCGTCCAAATGAGATTAGATTTTTTTTTGATTTAAAAGATATTCTGGACGAATCAAAGTTAATTCGTGAAAAAAATATAAGACAATTTATTAAGGAGCATGATTGGAAAAAATATTCAAATCAATTTGTTGCCGTTGGTTGTAGCTTAGATGTTGTAATTCCTGCTTGGACAAAGCTTATAATTTCTGCATCAATAAAGCCTTATTCAAAAAAAGTTGTTATTGGTAATTTAGAACAACTCGAAACTTCAATTTTTGAAGAAATCATCAATAATATAGATTTTGAAAAATATTTGAATAAACCCATTATTATTAAAGGATGTAGTGATGTTTATATTCCAGATTCCGCTTATGGATTTTTAATAAGCAAACTTCAACATTTTGCAAAGAAAATATCATATGGAGAGGCTTGCTCATCTGTTCCATTATGGTCATCCAATAAATAGTTTTTCAATAGATTAATGATGTTATCTAAACCAATACTTATAATAACATATTATTGGCCTCCTTCAGGGGGATCTGGAGTTCAAAGATGGGTGTATTTTTCAAAATACTTGAAAAAGCTTGGATACTCCCCAATCGTATTAACTATTGATTTAAATTCAGCTTCATATCCAGCTATTGACAGGTCTTTAATTTATGAAACCCAAGGTATTCCAGTTCACTATGTAAAATCATTTAATTGGATAAAAATTTATTCATGGTTCAAAAAAGGTAAAAAGGACAAAATACCACAAGGCGAATTTTCAAAAAAAGGATTAGTAGATCACATAGCAGCCTTTATAAGAGGTAATTTTTTTATACCTGATGCCAGGGTTAATTGGGCTAAATCAGCAATTAAAGAAGCATTAAGAATAGTTAAGTCTCATAAAATTGAAAAAATCATAACTACTGGACCACCTCATTCAACACATTTAATAGGCCTAAATTTAAAAAAACAACATAATTTAAAATGGATTGCAGATTTTAGAGATCCATGGACTGATATTTTTTATGTAAAATCTTTTTATAGACTTTCTTTTGCGAAAAAGAAAGATAAATTATTTGAAAGAAAAGTTTTATCCAACGCAAATGCAATTATAACGACAACCTCAGAAAACTTTCAAAAAGATTTACAATCGAAAATATCTATAAATCAAAATTTTTTTAAAATATATAACGGATATGATTCAGATTTGTTCAAAAAAATTAAAAAAAGAAAAAACAAAGATTTTCAAATTGTATTTACTGGTCTTTTAACAGAAAATCATCCATACAAAGAATTTATTGAATCATTTATTAAATTTCTAAAGAAAGATCCAAAAGTAAATGTAAAAATAATCCTTGCTGGTTCAATTTCAGAAAAAATATTGAATGAATTTAATCGAATATCTAATATTGAATTCCATGGCTATATTAATCATCAGGATGCAGTTAATTTAATGATCGACGGGAATATTCTATTGAATTTCATGTACAAACAAGAAAAAAATACTACTATGATTTCAGGAAAATTAATTGAATATATGGCAACAGGAAACCCTGTTTTGATGATTGGAGATAAAAAAAGTGAAGCATCTAAATTATTATCAAAACAAACTTATAATCTAACAGCAGATCCTAAAGAAACTAAAATTATATCAAATTTTATAAAATCAAATTATATAAACTGGATAGAAAAAAAGGAAATTAAGAACGAGATTGATGTCATAAAAGATTACACAAGAGAGGAAACTACCAGGAGTCTAATAGAAATTATTGAAAAAATTTAATAATTATAGAATTTATTTTTTCTCAAAAAATTATTTATTTCTGAGGGGACCAAATCTTTAATTGAAAGATTATTTTTAATATTCTCTCGAATAAGTGTACTTGAAATTTCAATAAGATTTGCTTTAAAAAATCTGATATTTTTATGTAATTTAAATTCATTAGGAATAATTTCGTTATTTCTTGGGTAAACAAATATTTTATGATTCTCTAATATTTTAATATAGTTTTTCCATCTCTTAAAATTATTCAATAAATCACTACCCATCAGAAAAACGTATTCTATTTCAGGGTTTGTTTTTCTGAGAAACTCTAGAGTATAATACGTGTAATTTGGCTTTGGAAGCTTATCTTCAATATCTGAGGACACAATTTTTGAATATTTTTTTATTCCAATCGTTACAATTTCAAATCTTTTAGCAAATGAAATTTTATCTTTTTTTAATTTGAAAGGATTTTCAGGTGTTACAATCAGAATTACTTCACTTAAGAGATTTTGTTTTAAAAAATAATTAGCAATTTCAATATGTCCATTGTGAATAGGATCAAAAGAACCAAAAAGAACACCTTTTGTAATCATCTATTTGATATAAAATCACTAATAATTTTATCTAATTCTAACTTAGCAACTCTTAAATCATCATTAACAATTATATGATCGAATTCTTTTTCCTTTTTTAATTCTTTTTTTGCTTTAGAAATTCTAATATCAATATTTTCTCTACCATCTGTCTCTCTTTTTAGCAGTCGATCCTTAAGGTCAAATAAACTTGGTGGTTTTATAAAAATTGAAAGAGTATTTTCTTGGTAATGATTTTTAATATTTATTCCACCTTCAACATCAATATCAAAAACCGCAATTTTTTTATTATTCCATATTTTAAAAAGCTCTGATTTTAGAGTTCCATAATAGATCCCCTCGTATACCTCTTCATATTCAATAAAAGATTTTTCCCTTATAGCGTCAATGAATGATTCTTTTTTAAAAAAGTGATAGTCTTTACCATTAATTTCATTTCCTCTAGGGAGTCTTGAGGTAGCAGATATGGAAAACTCTAGATTCGAATTCTTATTTAACAAATGTTTTACTAAAGTTGTTTTACCAGAGCCCGAGGGAGCAGATAAAACAATTATCTTTCCATCTTTCACTATAAAATATTTAATAGTTGCTCTTTAATTTTTTCTAGTTCGTCTTTCATCTGAACAACATTTTTTTGGATTTCAAAATCATTTGCTTTAGAACCTATAGTATTGATCTCACGACCCATTTCTTGACATATAAAACCTAATTTTTTTCCTTGTGAAGTATTAGAATTCAAAGTCTCAATAAAATAGGAAATATGATTTTTTAAACGAATTTTTTCTTCCGTAATATCAAGTTTTTCTATGTAATAAATCATTTCTTGTTCTAAGCGGTTTTGATCAACTTCAACCTTTAATTTTTTTATTTCAGAATTTATTTTCTCTTTAATTTTCTTCTTTCGATTATTATCAACATTAGTAATTTTTCCAAGATATATTTTTAATAATTTACAACGTTTTATAAAGTCATTAAAAAGTGTCTCCCCTTCCTGGTCTCGAAATGAAATAACCTTAAATAACGTTTTATCTAATAATGATAACAAACTTGATTTTTCCTCTTCATCAATCTCGTTTTTTTCAGTTTTGAGAGTTTCTGGAAGTTTCATCGCAATTGATAGAAGGTCAGATTCTTGGAAGCCTTCAATATCTTTTAGCTGAGAAATATAACTTTCTACAATTTTTTTATTTACAACTGAGTTTGAATCTTCCTTATTTGATTTGTATATGACTGAAAAATCAATTTTTCCTCTTTTCAATGAATCAGCTATTTTTTTTCTCAATAACATATCAAACTCTTTGTACCTGTAGGGTAATCGGGAGTTTATATCAATCGTCTTACTATTTAATGTCCTTATTTCGATTGTGATGGTTTTGTAGTCTTGAATTAACTCACTCTTTCCAAAACCAGTCATGGAAGAAATCATAGTCTATTTTATTTCTCGAATTTTAATATTTCTATAGGAAACTTTGTCTCCATGATCTTGAAGACCTATTTTTCCTGTATCAAAATAACCAAAATTAGGATTAAAAAGAGGATCATAATTAACATCTTCTATATTCCTAAACTTTGTGTTTTCAATTAATTTATCCCATGTGGGTCCTTTTAATGGAAATGAAACAATTTTGGTGCCATTTAACTTAACTTCACCTTTATTTGTTAAATGATTTATTTTAAGAAGAACATGATTCCATTCTCCGGCTGGATTGCAAACATTTGAGGTTGGTTCAACAATATCGTAGAGAGCTCCGGCTTGATGAAAGTTTGGTTTTATAAAAGCATCTTTATGTCTTTCATTATCCAGAACTTGAATTTCTGGACCAGTTATGAAGGGTGTTGGAAATTTTTTATCCTCAACAACTCCCCAAAAAATCCCACTGTTTCCTCCTTCTGAAATTTTCCATTCTAATGATAATTCAAAATTTGTGTAGCTATTATCTGTTACAATATCTTTACCTGTCCCACTACCAATATTTTTTTCATCAGGAGTTAGAACCATGGCACTATCAATTATAGACCAAGAATCAATTTTATCTGAGGAATTATATATATGCCAGCCCTCAAATGATTTTCCATCAAAAATTGTAATCCAGTCAGAGTATTCTATATCATTTGAAATCTCAGTCGTATTTTGAGTTGAATCGGTGTTACCTTTTTTCTTTTCATTTTGACATGATAAAATAAAAAGTAACATTAAGAGAAATATATTTTTCATTATTTAATTTTTTTATTTAA
>ERZ802830.459-NODE-459-length-40532-cov-9.40796_pt1 | contig 40532 bp, 51 predicted proteins | sample MGYA00345654_ERZ802830 | MGnify/ENA primary metagenome ERZ802830 (study PRJEB30503, sample SAMEA104212375) | marine metagenome | biome: Westerlies Biome; feature: [SRF] surface water layer (ENVO:00010504) within the epipelagic zone...; material: water... | reverse complement strand
TAAAAAGAAATGATATCCAAGGAAAGAAAGGCATAATGAAAATAATATAATGACCTCTTCAGCAAAAAAATATAATCATTATCAAAATAGTTCTAATAAGTTCTCAGAGTTTTATAAAAGAAAACTAAGAGAAAAAATGAATAACCTTTTTAATGGTTCAGCAGAAGATAAATTGAAAGCCTTAAATTTAGCAGAAGAATTAGCCGATAAATCTACATTACCAATTCTCAGAAAAGGTTTAAAAGAAATGAATCTACAGATAGTTGAACGTTCAGCTGATCTTATTAGAAAGTTTAAGTAAAGATTTACCCATTAGAAATACTTTGAATTTTTCTAATCCTATAAATTGGCCTATTTTGACTCTCGTGATAAGTTCTAATTAATAGTTCGCCCAATAATCCAAAACTAAATAATTGAACTCCAGCAATTCCTAATATCAAAGCAAACATCAACATCGGCCTATTGCCAATATCATTTCCTAGGAGTTTGATAATAAATAAGTAAGATGTCATTCCAAGACTTACTAAAATGCTTATAATTCCAACGAAACCAAATCCATACATTGGTCTTGTTAAAAATTTAGTCATAAACCAAACTGTAAGCAAATCCATTAAAACCCTAAACGTTCTATCAATCCCATATTTACTAGAACCGTATTTCCGACTTCGATGGTTAACTTTAATTTCTTTAATTTTAGCTCCTTCAATTTTTGCTAATACAGGCAAAAACCTATGAAGTTCGCCATATAATTTTATATCATCTAAAATCTCTTTTTTGAAAGCTTTTAGTGAACATCCATAATCATGCAACTTTAGACCTGTAACATTGGCTATTAACTTATTTGCAATTTTTGATGGTATACGTCTATTAATTAACTTATCTTTTCGATCGTATCTCCATCCACAAATTAAATCATAGCCTTCATTTATATGGGAAATTAATTTCGGGATATCAGTTGGATCATTTTGCAAGTCTCCATCTAAAGTAATTACAACTTCGCCATTAGAATTATCAAAACCTGCTGCCATTGCTGCAGTTTGTCCGTAATTAGTGCGAAGCGAAATGACTGATAATTCCTTAATCTTGATAGTTAATTCATCCAATACATTTGAAGTAGTATCTTGAGAACCATCATTTACGACAACTATTTCAAAATTTAATTTATTAGAATACATCACATTTAAAACTTCATCTAATAAATATCCAATACTCTCACTTTCATTAAAAACAGGAATAATAATAGAAATTAACTGATTAGGATTTGTCATATGAATAGCGATTAATAATCTTATAATTTTAACTTAAATTAGAACAATAAAATTAAACAAAAAAAATCACCACTAATGTGGTGATTTAAATTATTTGATAAAACTTTATCCAAACTTACCTGAAGTAGATGCTATTACAAATGCTCCAAAAGTAAGGATGTTTCCAATTGTGAAATGAGCTAATCCAACTAGTCTTGCTTGAACAATTGAAAGTGCAACTGGTTTATCTCTCCAACCTACAAGGTTAGCTATTGGAGTACGCTGATGAGCCCAAACTAATGTCTCAATTAATTCTTGCCAGTATCCTCTCCATGATATCAAGAACATGAATCCAGTCGCCCATACAAGATGGCCAAATAAGAACATCCAAGCCCAGACAGAAAGTGAATTCACACCGAAAGGGTTGTACCCATTAATTAGCTGAGCAGAGTTTAACCAAAGATAATCTCTAAACCAACCCATTAAATAAGTCCCAGACTCGTTAAATTGAGCTACATTACCTTGCCATATAGCTAAATGTTTCCAATGCCAGTAGAAAGTTACCCATGCTATCAAGTTCAAGGCCCAGAACATTGCAAGATACATAGCATCCCATGATGAGCTATCACATGTACCTCCACGACCAGGTCCATCACAAGGGAATGCGTAACCTAAATCTTTCTTATCAGGAATTAGTTTTGTTCCTCTAGCATCTAAAGCTCCTTTAATAAGTATTAGTGCAGTTGTATGAAGTCCAAGAGCAATAGCATGATGTACTAAGAAATCTGCCGGACCTATAGGTAAGAAAGAACTAAGAGCATCTTGTCTATTAATTAAATCCATCCAGTAATGATTTCCTGGTAAAGAATTTGCCGCAACGCTAGCAGAACTTGTAGGGTCAGATAATAAAGCATCAAAGCCATACATCATTTTACCTTGAGCTGCTTGCACAAACTGTGCAAAAACCGGTTCAATTAAGATTTGTTTTTCAGGATTACCAAAAGCTACAACAACATCATTATGAACATATATTCCCAAAGTATGGAAGCCAAGTAACATAGTTACCCAACTTAAATGACTTATTAAGGCTTCTTTAGTTCCTAAAACTCTAGCTAAAACGTTATCTTTATTTAGTTCAGGATCATAATCTCTTACGAAGAAAATTGCTCCATGTGCAAATGCTCCAACCATCAAGAACATAGCAATGTATTGATGATGAGTATAAAGGGCAGATTGCGTGGTGTAATCTCTTGCAATAAAAGCATATGAAGGAAGAGCACCCATATGTTGCGCTACCAAAGAAGTAGCAACTCCAAGTGATGCTAAAGCTAATCCCAACTGGAAGTGTAAAGAGTTATTTACTGTCTCATAAATTCCATCATGGTTAATTCCAAAATTCCCTTTATGAGGATCATTAGGATGTCTTGTGTTATGAGCTTCTGTAATTTCTTTTAAACTATGACCAATTCCAAATGTATTTCTATACATATGTCCTGCAATTACAAATATGGTACCAATTGCAATATGGTGATGTGCTATGTCAGTTAGCCATAATGCTTCACTTTGGGGATGTAAGCCTCCTAAGAAGGTAAATATTGCTGTCCCAGCCCCTTCAGAAGTTCCAAATACTTGTTCCAAGGAGTCAGGGTTTTGTGCATACGCACCCCAATTCAAAGTAAAGAATGGCGCTAATCCAGCAGGATGAGGAAGTACTGTCAACCAATTATCCCAACCTACATGCTGGCCTCTTGATTCAGGTATTGCTACATGAACTAAGTGTCCTGTCCAAGCAATACTACTAAAGCCAAATAAAACAGCCAAATGATGATTTAATCTTGACTCAGCATTTTTAAACCAAGCAAGTGAAGGTCTGAATTTTGGTTGCAAATGTAACCAACCGGCAAATAAGGTCCAGCAAGCCAAGATACTCATAAAGATTGAAGCTTGGAACAGTTGCTCATTAGTTCTCATACCTATTGTGTACCACCAATGATATAAGCCTGAATAAGCTATGTTTACAGGGCCACTAGCACCTGCCTGTGTCATCGCTTCCGTAATACCAGATCCAAAATGAGGATCCCAAATAGCATGAGCTATAGGACGAACATGAGTAGGATCAAGTACAAATTGCTCAAAATTACCTTGCCAAGCGATATGGAAAAGATTACCGGCTACCCAAAGGGCAATTATTGCTAGATGTCCGAAATGTGTAGAAAATAACTTTTGATAAAGCTTTTCTTCAGTCATACCATCATGACTTTCAAAGTCATGAGCAGTAGCTATTCCGTACCATATTCGGCGGGTTGTAGGGTCCTGAGCTAGACCCTGGTTAAATGATGGAAATTTTGTTGCCATTGTATAAAAAGGAGAAGTTCAGGTTATTTAGCCAAGCCCGAATAGGCGAGCATGGAAGAATGCCCAAGTAGTCGCAATACCGCCCACTAAGAAGTGAGTAACACCAACCGCACGACCTTGAGTAATTGATAGTGCTCTTGGTTGAATTGTTGGAGCAACTTTAAGTTTGTTATGAGCCCAAACAATTGATTCAAACAGTTCTTGCCAGTAACCTCTTCCGCTGAATAAGAACATTAAGCTAAATGCCCAGATAAAGTGTGCTCCTAAGAACATCAAACCATACATACTTATAGCTGAACCATAACTGGTCAAAACCTGAGAAGATTGCGCCCATAAAAAGTCTCTAAGCCAACCATTAATAGTAATGGCACTTTGAGAGAAGTTACCTCCAGTTAGTCCCCAAACATCACTTTGCATCTTCCAAGAAAAATGGAAAATAACAATTGATAAGCAGTTATACATCCAGAAGAGTGCTAAGAAAACATGATCCCAAGAAGAAACTTGACATGTGCCTCCTCTACCAGGACCATCACATGGAAATCTAAATCCTAATGATGCTTTATCAGGGATCAATCTTGAGCTTCTTGCATAAAGGACACCTTTAAGAAGAATTAAAACTGTTACGTGTATTTGGAATGCATGAATGTGATGAATCATCAAATCAGCAGTTCCTAAGGGGATTGGAGCGATAGCAACCTTTCCACCTACTTCAACTAAACTTCCATTAAATACTTCACTTATAGCTTTATGAGGTAAAGCTTCTGCTGTTCCGGCCAATATAGAAGTACCAACAGCTGAAGCTTGAATGCTTTGAACCCATTGAGCAAATATTGGTTGGAGTTGAATTGCAGAATCACTAAACATATCTTGAGGTCTTCCTAAAGCTCTCATTGTGTCGTTATGAATATAGAGTCCAAAGCTATGGAAACCTAACCACATACAAACCCAATTAAGATGACTTATTAACGCATCTCTAGCTTTTAAAATCCTATCTAAAACATTATCTATATGTTTTGCAGGATCATAATCTCTGACCATAGCTATGCCTGCATGAGCTCCAGCTCCAACTATAAATAATCCACCTATCCACATATGATGAGTAAACAAACCAAGCACAGTCATGTAATCAGTCGCGATATATGGATACGGAGGCATCGCATACATATGATGAGAGATCAAGATACTAAGAGAACCAAGCATTGCTAAGTTGACAGAAAGCTGTGCATGTCTACTTTCAGCCATAAATTCAAAGAGTCCTTGATGTCCTTTAGGCGCTGGAAATAAAATTGGATCTCCTTGTTGAGAATCTAATATTTCTTTCATACTATGGCCAATACCATAGTTAGTTCTATACATATGACCACCAATTATCGCAATAACTCCAAAAGCTAAATGATGATGTGAAACATCAGTCATCCATAGGCTTCCAGTAACAGGATTTAAACCACCTTTAAAAGTTAGGAAATCTGAAAAAGCAAGCCAATTTAAGCTAAAGAAATTTCCAGTACCACTTGCTAGTCCTGGAAAAATTTGAGCAATAATTTGAGGATCACACAATTGATGAGGCATTGGCATATCAGCAATTGTTGCTATCTCTTTGCCATTAATAACTAGAGGTGTGCCTGCATCAATTGCATCTAAAAGTGCTGCAGTCGGAGCACCAATATGTATACAGTGACCTGCCCATGCTAGTGATCCAAGGCCAACTAAACCAGCAATATGATGGTTTAACATTGACTCTATATTTTGGAACCATTCCATTTTTGGAGCGGCTTTATGATAATGGAAGATACCTGCATGAAGCATAAGTGCAGCCATTACAACTGCTCCTATAGCTAAGGCCATTAATTCGCTTTCATTTGTAATTCCCCATGCTCGCCACATGTGAAATACTCCAGAACTTATTTGTATTCCGTTGTAGTTAGCACCAAGATCACCATTTAGCATTTCTTGTCCAACTATTGCCCATACTTGTTGAGCCCCAGGTTTTACATGAGTAGGATCAGCTAGCCAGCCTGAATAATTTGAAAATCTTGCTCCATGAAAAAATGCAGCACTCATCCAAATAAAAATAACTGCAAGATGTCCAAAGTGAGCTGAGAAGATCTTTCTAGTTGCCTCTTCAGCGTCTCCTGTATGGATATCAAAATCATGCGCGTCTGCATGCAAATTCCAAATCCAAGTTGTAGTTTTTGGACCTTTGGATAATTTAGTTGACCAGAAACCTGGTTTATCTAATTTGGCAAAATCAATAGGTCTTGGATCAGCCTTTACTGGCTCTTCCAAAACTTTTTTGTTTTTTTCTCCACTTTCTGGTGGGCTGATGGTCATCTAGCACCTCAAAAATAATTGACCTTAAAGCTGATTTATCAAATCTCAAAGCTTACTCTCAATGATAAACTTCAAGAAACGATGAAAATCAAAACTTTAGATCTTCGTTTCAAAAATAATAAGTCAAAGATTCTTTCGATATGCAGTAACGTAACAAATGTTCTAATGATTGTTACTTAATTGATATTTCTCCAAAGCCATTAACATAAAGGGGTTCTGAGTATAATTACTTAAAAAAGACGTAAATTTCTTTAATTTTTTTTTAATATTTCGTTTTTATCTTTTTTAATTGCAGCGAAGAGATATAGTTTTAAATTGATATTAAAGAGAACTTCTTAAATTGAAAGGTATTGCAATAGGTTTTTCTGATACTTCAAAAGAGATTTTAAAAAGACTAAAAAAAACTGAATTTATTAATGAGATTTTCATAGGCAGCTCATCCCCTAAAGATAAAACAATAAAAGACTCAGTTAAGTTTGTGAAACCAAGGCAAATTCTGAGAGAAAAGTGGGAAAAATTGGAGTTGATTATCTTTGTCGGTTCAGTTGGCGCCTCTATTAGACTTATTAATTCTTTATTATCTTCCAAAGATAAAGATCCTGGAGTAATTGTTATTGATAAAAAAGGATCAAAAATTATACCTATAATTGGCGCACATCAATCAAATATCCAAAATATTGCATTTCAAATATGTAATTTATTCAGTGGTGAAATAATAGAGACTAATAATTCAATTGATCAGAATTACTTAAATATTGACTCATTTGGAAATCAATGGGGATGGAAAAGATCTGGAGATATTAAGGACTGGTCAAAATTAGTAATCAAGCAATCTACAAAAAAAGAGATTTTTTGTAGCCAATTATCAGGCAACAATTTATGGAAAACTTCTGAAGTAGGAAATACTATTACTCAATTATCAGACAAAGATTATGAGCAAAAGAAATCAATTTTTCATATATCTATATTCGATAATCATAAAAATACTTGGCATCCTCCAACTTTATGGATCGGTTTAGGTTGTGAGCGAAATACTAGCAAAGAATTAATTGAAGACTCTTTACAAAGTTTTTTAGCCACTAATAATTTATCTCCATTATCAATAGCAGGTTTTGCAACTGTTGATTTAAAAAAAGATGAGAAGGCAATAATAGAGATCTCAAAAGAAAAAAATTTACCTATAAAATTTTTTACATCTGAAGAGCTCTCTTCAATCAATACCCCAAACCCATCGAATGTAGTACTCAATGAAATTGGTACACCTTCAGTTGCTGAGGCAGCTTGCATGATCGCTGCAGGACAAGGTTCAAAACTATTGAAAGAAAAGAAAATTTTTAAAAGTATCGATTCTTCAAAAAATACGTTTGGCGCAGTAACTATTGCAGTCTCTGAATCTAAAAATCAATATTCCCCATTAACTGGTGAGCTTCATGTTGTAGGTAGTGGGCCAGGAGATATTTCCTATTTAACAAATGATGCTAGAAAAGCTTTATCAAAATGTTCTATTTGGATTGGATACAAAATGTATTTGGATCTAATTAAACCTCTTAAAAGAAAAGACCAAGTAATGATTGAAAGCAATCTTACTGAAGAGAAAGAGAGATGTGAGAAAGCTATAAAACTTGCCGAAGAGGGAATCAAAGTAGCACTAATATCCTCTGGCGATGCAGGTTTTTATGGGATGGCTGGCCTACTTTTAGAATTAATTCAAAAAGTTCATAAAGATTTTAGGCCTTCATTTGAAGTACATCCAGGAATAAGTAGCATGCAGTTGACTGCAGCAATTGGTGGAGCCCCATTGATGAATGACTTCTGTTCAATCAGCTTGAGTGATAAGTTAACCCCTTGGGAAACTATAGAAAAAAGAATTGCAGGTGCTTTATTAGGAGACTTTGTAATTGCCATTTTCAATCCACAATCACTTGAAAGAAATTGGCAATTGAAAAGAGCTATAGAATTATGCTTAGGATATAGACCAGGAAATACTCCAGTCTTAGTAGGAAGACAAGTAGGTAGGGAAAATCAATCCAAGAGCTTTTTTAGTTTAGATAGTATGCCTTTAAAGGATATAGATATGCTATCAATAATAATTATTGGTAATTCTAAAACTACTTTGGTTGATGAAATATTTTTAACTCCAAGAGGATATTTAAAAAAGTAATTTGAAACTACATCTTATATTGATCATTGGATATTTTGTTTTTGCTTTTTTTGCAAGAGAATATTAATGTTTAATAAAATAGTTTTGAGATTAATTCCTTGAATAATATTGGTGTAATTTTATTTGATATAGATGGTGTGATCCGAAGCGTAGAAAACAGTTATAGACTTTCACTTAAAAAAACAGTTTATCAATTTTGCGGTTGGGATCCTAGTTATCGAGATATAGATAATGCAAAAAACGAAGGTATCTGGAATAACGATTGGGATTTAAGTTTAGAACTAATAAAGAGGCATATTAAAAGCGAGAATCTAAAACTTAAACCACCTCAAAGGAAAGATATAATTCGATGTTTTGAAGACTTCTACTTTGGTGGAAATCCAAATAAAGATAGTAATAACTGGTCAGGTTTTATAAGAAATGAGGAGTTATTAGTGGAAAAAGAATTTTTTACTTTATTAAGTATAAATAGGATTAGTTGGGGATTTGTTAGTGGAGCAGAATCTGCATCTGCTAAATTTGTTTTAGAAAAGAGACTAAAATTAGAATCTCCCCCTTTAATAGCAATGGGTGATGCTCCTGATAAGCCAGATCCTCAAGGTTTTCTTGACTTAGCAAGCAAGCTTTCCGAAAGTAGTTTGGGTTATGCAAATGTACCCATTGCATATGTCGGTGACACAATTGCTGATATCAATACTGTTTCTAATGCAAAAAAAAGAATTCCAAGTCAAAAATTTATAAGCATTGGAGTAGCTCCTCCTCATCTCCATTTAAAATCTAGGATGAAAGAACGTATTTCATATGAATCAAAACTTAAAGATGCAGGAGCTGATTTAATTCTAAATACAGTAAATGATCTTAAAAATATAGATATTGATTTTTTTAAAAAACTCCAAGAATAAAAATAATTCTTATAAATAAATACGGAGAGGGAGGGATTCGAACCCTCGACAAAAGTTACCTCCTGTAACTCCTTAGCAGGGAGCCGCTTTCAACCACTCAGCCACCTCTCCAGTTCTTTTACATTATCAATTTTTGTGCAAACATTCAAAATTATTTATTTAATCGAAATGTCTAATCAACTTGAACTCTTGGTAATCTATTTTTAAAAGAGCAAAGAATTTCCCAAGGAATACTATTACATTTATCTGCCCAGTCAATCGGAGAAATTGATTTATCTCCTTCAGATCCTAGTAATAGCATGGTACTACCAACTTCAATATCATTTGAGTCTGTAATATCTACCATCATTTGATCCATTGTTATAGATCCAACTTGAGTATAAAGTTTTTTATTATGAATCAAACTTATTTTGCCAGATAAATTTCTAATAATTCCATCAGCATAACCAATACTTAAAACCGCTAACTTTGTTTTTCTATCACTAACAAATTTATTTCCGTAACTGACTCCAATACCTTTTTCAATAGTTCGAACAAAAGTCACTTTAGCCTTTAAAAATAAAGCAGGTTTAAGGAATAAATTTTCATTTATATTTGCTAATGGACTATAGCCATACATGGAAAGGCCAACGCGTACCATATCAAAATGAAAATCTTTGCCAAGAATCATGCCAGCAGAATTAGCAAGATGAATCTTAATATTTTCTGTATTGTCAATATCAATAATTTTCAATAATTCTTGAAATTTTTCTTTTTGTAATTGAGTGCTGCTTTTGGGATTCAAAGCATTCTTTTCATCTGCGCAAGCGAGATGACTATATATTCCCTTAACAGCAATATTTTCAAGTGATTTAATAATATTAAATTGTTGATTAAACTGATCACATTCAAATCCTAATCTTGACATCCCAGTATCAACTTTTAGATGCAACGAGAATTTGAAATTATTACTCTTTCCAATGTTATTACAAATCAAACACTCTCTAAAAGTACTAACAGTTGGCATCAAATTATTTCTAAAACATATTAATAAATCTTTTTTCGTATAAAGATTACCAAGTACAAGAATTGGGGCATTTATCCCAAAAGAACGAAGCTTTATACCCTCCTTTAAGGTTGCTACTCCTAATTGAGAAGCGCCACCTTTAATCGCATTTTCAGATACAACTTTTGCATCATGTCCATATCCATCAGCCTTAACAACTGCCATAAATTCACAATTATTTTTTAATTTTGATCTTAATTGCCTTACGTTTGCCTCTATTGCTTTACCACTGACTTCTATCCAAGCTCTTTGAGTTGGATCTATTTCTCCTTCAAAACTTGGAAGAGTATCAAAATTAATTTTTCGATTATTCAAAGAACTTGAATTAATGATTAAGCGATTATATGCGCTTATTTAAATATACCGCTAGCATGACATGTAAATTGATATTTGGCATGGGCCAGACTCTTGTTTTAAATGCATCTTATGAACCTTTAAACATTACTTCTTGGCGAAGAGCTGTAATTTTAATGATCAAAGGTAAAGCTGAAAGTTTAGAAGAAGATCAATCATATGCCATACATTCTGGGCAAAACCTTCCTACTGTTATTAGGCTTCGCTACTACGTTAAAGTTCCCTTCAGAGAGGTTGCACTTACAAGAAAAAATATACTTCTTAGAGACAATAATTCATGTCAATATTGTAACCACAGAGGTAGTGATTTATCGATAGATCATGTTTTACCAAGAAGCAGAGGTGGAACTGACAACTGGGAAAATGTAACAACTGCATGCCTTAGATGTAATGTTCAAAAAGGTAATAGGACTCCCGAAGAAGCAAATATGCCTTTAAAACGAAAGCCATATCGTCCATTAAGCAATCTAAATTTTGAAGCCACAAGGCAAATAGACTCTGGAAAACATAAAGAATGGAGTAAATATGTGATTGGGTTAGCTGCTTAAAATTAATTAATTTTCATTCTCATTAAAATCTTCTAGCATCCTTTTTTGTTCTTGTGCTAAACAAGCATCAATAACATCATCTAATTGTCCTGCCAGAATTGGCTCTAATGCAAAATTGGATCCCAACCTATGATCAGTAGTTCTATTATCCTTAAAATTATAAGTTCTAATTTTTTCGCTTCTATCTCCACTTCCAACTTGCATTAGCCTTTGTGACCTTTCCTTAGCATTAGCTTCTTTTAATTGAATCTCATATAACTTAGCTCTTAGAATTTCCATAGCTCGCTCACGATTTTGTAGCTGAGATCTTTCTTGTGTACAAAATACTCTGATACCTGTCGGCTTGTGAATTAGATCAATAGCAGTCTCTACCTTATTAACATTTTGACCTCCAGCACCACCTGATCTAGCTGTACCAATTTCTATCTCAGTTGGATCAATCTTAACTTCTACTGGATCAGCCTCAGGCATAACCGCAACTGTTGCAGTAGAAGTATGAACTCTGCCTTGAGATTCAGTTGCTGGGACTCTTTGAACTCTATGAACACCTGCCTCAAATTTCAATTGACTATAAACAGAATCTCCTTTTACAGAAATAACTAATTCTTTAAATCCTCCCATATCTGATTCAGAAGCACTAATAGGTTTTACTGTCCAACCAATCTTTTGTCCATATCTTTCATACATTCTTGCTAGATCACCGGCCCAAATACAAGCTTCATTTCCTCCTGCTCCAGCTCTAATTTCCAACATTACACTTCTTTCATCTCTTGGATCTTTGGGTAATAAAGCAATTGTTAATTTTTCAATAAGTTGATTCTTAAGATCTTCTAGACTGAATAATTCTTCATTGATCAATGATTCCATATCTTTATCATTTCTATTCTCTTTAAGCAATTGTTTGGAGTCACCAATTTCTTTATCAGTATCAAGCAATTGATTAAAATCTAGAACCAAAGGTTCCAGCTTGGCTCTTTCTCTTGCTATTGATTCTAGTTTTTTAGGGTTATTTGCAATATCTGGGTCAGCCAACTGCATTTCCAAATTGACAAAACTTTCTGAAGCATTTTTCAACCTTGCAATTAATGTTGTATATTCCAATTGAAAATTTGCTTAATTTTTGATTAGTAAATTTTTATTTATCTGATTTTTTAGATTCTTTTGTTTCTTTTGAAGTGGCTGAATCGGCTGAACCCATTCCATATTTTTTCATAAACCTATCAACTCTACCTTCAGTATCAAGAATCTTTTGTGTCCCAGTAAAGAAAGGATGATTCCCACTCCAAACATCAACATGTAATTCAGGCTTAGTTGAACCTGTAGTCATTACGACTTCTCCATTACAAATAACTTTTGCATCTGGATACCATTTAGGATGAATTTCTGATTTAGGCATAATAAAAGATGTTTTAACGTTTAGAGAATTGACCAGCTTTCCGAGCTTTTTTAAGACCATATTTTTTTCTTTCTTTTGATCTAGGGTCTCTACTAAGGTGACCTTCTGTTTTTAAAGGCTTTCTGTTATCAGGAGATAAACCACAAAGAGCTCTAGCTGCTCCTTGCTTGATTGCATCTGCCTGCCCTGTTAAACCACCACCAAAAACATTTACAAAAATATCGTATGAATTTTCAAGGCCTAAAGTTAGCAAAGGTGCTTTAACTGAATTTAAGTGTGATGGGTTAAAGTTTAAGTAATCATCACCAGATCGACCATTTATTTTAATTTGTCCATTGCCGGGAATTAAACGAACTCTTGCTACAGAAGTTTTTCTTCTTCCGGTACCCCAATAAACTGCTTTGTTTTTTATTTGACTATTCATTAGTAGAGCTTAACTATTTAATAATACAGGATTTTGTGCAGCATGAGGATGATCTGAACCTTTATAAACTTTTAATTTCTTGAATTGCTGTCTTCCCAATGAATTATGAGGAAGCATTCCTTTAACAGCTTGCTCAATTATTCTCTCAGGAATTCTTTCTTGCAGCGATTCAAATTTTTCAACTTTCATTCCTCCTGGTCTACCAGAATGCCTTCTGTATAATTTCTGTGATGCTTTTTTACCTGTTACCTCTACTTTCTCGGCATTAACAACAATAACAAAATCACCTGTGTCTAAATGAGGGGTAAATGTTGGTTTATTCTTTCCTCTCAGAACAGCAGCTATTTCTGTAGAAAGCCTGCCAAGTGTCTTATCTTTAGCATCAACTAAAAACCAATTTCTTTCGATAGTTTCTACAGAGGGAGTAATAGTTTTATTCATTTATAAATTTTACTTGAATAAATTTTAATCAGTTTTAAATTCTACCTTATTGAAGGAGGAATAAACAATTATTTTGATTATCTAAATATATTATTTAAGTTTATAAAATCTTCCAATCTAGGAGTAACCTCTAATTACAAATTTCGGGAAAAGGTCATTTTTATTAATCCTTTTAAAAATATTTTCTTCGTATATAGAATTTACGAAACATAAACCTTTGGCTGGCGCTGACTCTCGAACATCATTTTTCTTTTTTAAAACCCATCTATCTTTAAAAATATCTGGTGTTATTTTCTTTTCTCCTACTAAAACAAGTTGACCCACTATTGAACGAACCATTCCATAAAGAAATCCTGTAGCTTTTATATCTATCAATATCAAATCCTCAGTCCTTTCTAATTTTATATATTTTATTGTCGTTATGGAAGTTGATCTATTACTTCCACTCTTTTGAAAAGCAAAAAAATCATGCTCTCCAATCATTCCATCTAAGGCAATTGACATTGAAAACTCATCAAGATATTTCTGGTATCTATGCCATGACCACTTATTTAAAAACAAATTAGGTATCTTACTATTATTAATTACGTATCGATAATGTCTATAAACTGCAGAATAGCAAGCATGCCAGCTATTTTTTACTTCTACTGATTCTAAGATTCTAATTGTATGAGGTAATCTACTATTTAGTACATCTGCATAACGATCAATTGGTATTACGAAATCAATATCAAAATGAATTACTTGACCAGAAGCATGAACTCCAGCGTCTGTTCTTCCTGAAGCAAATGTTTTTATAATTTGATTTGATATTTTAAATAGGCAATTTTCTATTGTCTCTTGAACACTTATTGCATTTTTCTGTCTTTGCCAACCTGAATAATATGATCCATCATATTGGATAACTAAAGCTACTCTTTTCAAAAGTTATTTTATATTTCCAAGTTTTATTTTTCTATCTTCAAACTAGTTCAATGATAGCCATTTGGGCATTATCACCTTTTCTAGCAACAGTTCTGACGATTCGGGTATAACCACCGTTTCTTTCTCCATATCTTTCTTGAGCTTTTTCAAATAGTGAGTGAACTAACTTTTTATCATAAATATAACCAAGAGCTCTTCTTCTAGCAGATAAAGTCCCCTCCTTTGCTAAGGAAATCATTCTTTCCGCCTCATTTCTTAAAGCTTTAGCTCTTGCTTTGGTAGTAGTTATTCTACCTTCTCGAATAAGTTGCGTAGTTAAAGCTCTAAGAAGAGCTTTTCTTTGATCAGCTGGTTTACTTAAAAGAGGAACTCTAAGTTGATGTCTCATAATCTCAATAGTTTGTTAAACAGATGTCCTGCTTTGTGGAATTGAAATTCCTATTCGCTCAAGAGCTTCAATCACCTCATCTGCAGATTTCGAGCCAAAGTTCTTAATTTCTAAAAGATCTTCGTAACTGAATCCCATTAAATCTGAAACAGAATTAACTTGTGCTCTTTTCAAACAATTATACGCTCTAACGGACAAGTTTAGTTCTTCTAATGGAATTTGCGCTTCAGGAGAAGGTTCTGGTTCTTCAGGTATTTCTTCAACCATTGTAACGGTTGCTAGGGGCTGAAAGAGTTCAATTAACTGGTTTGCTGCTTCAGCAATTGCATCATCAGGGCTTGTGGAACCATCTGTAACAACTTCCATTTTTAATCTTTCTCTACCTGTTGCTCCTTCTGCAACAGCAGTTTCATCTATTGTGAAATTAACTCTTTTTACAGGCATAAAAACAGCATCAATCTGAAGCAAGTCTATAGCTGTAGTTTCTTGATTTCTTCGATCTACAGGTCTATAACCAACCCCTCTTTCTACATGAATTTCTAGCTCTAAATTATGTCCCTCTTGAATAGTTGCGATAGGTTTTTCACCATCAACTATTTCAACTTGAGAAGAAAATTGTATATCGTTTGCCTTTACTTCCATTGGGCCATTAACTACTAACCTCCCAATCTCAGTCTCTGGGTTGGAACTATTAATAGAGAGTTGCTTACAATTTAAAAGAATATCTAGAACGTCTTCTCTAACTCCTGGGATAGTGGCAAATTCATGATTAATTCCTGCAATTCTTACAGCAGTAACAGCACTACCTTCAAGTCCTCCCATAAGAACTCTTCTTAAAGAATTACCGAGAGTTGTAGCTTGTCCTCTTTCTAAGGGGCCAATTAAAAATGTTCCTGTTTGGGAGCGATCATCTGAAATTTGATGATCGATTCTGTCAATCTGGTATTGCAACACGGAAAAAAAAAGGTTGAAAGTTTGGGGGGGGGGTAAGTTCTAAACGCGTCTACGTTTAGGTCTTCTGCATCCATTATGAGGTAATGGAGTTACATCTCTTATTAGAGTTATTTCTAAACCGGCCACTTGTAAAGCTCTTATGGCGGTTTCCCTACCTGAGCCAGGGCCTCTAACTAATACTTCTATTTGTCTCATGCCTTGATCAAGAGCTCTTTTAGCCGCGGCTTCAGCAGCTGTTTGAGCAGCAAATGGAGTCCCTTTTCGAGCACCTTTGAATCCACTTGCTCCTGCAGAAGACCAAGAAATTACATGGCCCGAAGTATCAGTTATAGATACGATAGTGTTATTAAAGGTACTTTGAATATGTACTACGCCATTTGGTACATTTTTCTTTGATTTCTTTGAACCTGTTTTTTTTACTGGAGCTGCCATAACAATTTAGATAAATAAATTTAGTGTCATTTTTTTTATAATTAATTGATTATTTTTTTCTTCCGGCAACTGTTTTTCTCGAGCCTCTTCTCGTTCTAGCATTTGTTCTTGTTCTTTGACCTCTTACAGGAAGACTCATTCTATGCCTTCTCCCTCTAACACAACCAATATCTTGCAAGCGTTTCATCGCCATACCCTCTTTCCTACGTAAATCACCCTCTACAGTAAAGTCTTCTGTAGCACCTCTCAATTTCTGTACATCACTATCTGATAAATCTTTGACACGAATATCAGGATTAACTCCTGTATTTGAAAGGATTAATTTTGATCTTGTTAGACCAATTCCATAGATGTATGTAAGTGCAATTTCAACTCGTTTTTCACGAGGTATGTCAATTCCTGCAATCCTGGCCACTTGTTTCGAATTAGTAAAAGGTTTTTAATTAAATTTCGTCAAAGATTAACCTTGACGCTGTTTGTGTCTAGGGCTAGCGGTGCAAATAACCATTACCCTGCCATGCCTACGAATAACACGACATTTGTCACACATTTTTTTTACTGAGGCTCTAACCTTCATAAGGTTTTCTCATTAAAATGTTAATTCTATATTCTACATCATCGACAAGCCATTTTTTGTTTTATATCAGCAGAAATTGTTTTTAGATCACCATCAGCCTTGATATTTTCTAATAAGGCAAGATCTTTGTAGTATTCAATCAATGGCTCTGTAGTTTCCTTATAAATTTTTAATCTTGTTTTAATAGTTTTTTCATTATCATCTTTTCTACCCCTAATAAGTAAACGCTTTATTAAAACTTCGTCTGGTATATCTAAATAAAATACGATTTCTAAAGGTTGATTTATATTAATCAATACATCATTAAGAGAATGCACTTGAGACAAATTTCTAGGATAACCATCTAAAATCCAACCATTATTATCCTTATCCAAATTTTTTTTTACAATTTCTAAAACCAATTGATCACTTACAAGTTCCCCATTATTCATAATATCTTTTACTTGTTTACCCAAATCAGTATCCAAATCAATTTCTTTTCTTAATAATTCTCCAGTAGATAAATGTAAATAAGAGTTGGCTTCACTCAAAAGGGCAGCTTGAGTTCCTTTACCTGCTCCGGGCGGTCCTAAAAATAGTAAATGTTTTTTCATTAATTATTAACTAATCCCTCATACCTCTGAGAAATAACATAAGTTTGAATTTGTTTAGCCGTATCGATAGCAACTCCTACAAGAATCAATAGAGAAGTGGCTCCTAAACCTTGAAAAGTTTGAACATTAGTTGCTCTTTCCACAGCCGCAGGAATTATGGCTACTGAACCTAAAAATAATCCTCCTAATAGTGTCAGCCTATTTTGAATACCTGACAAGTAATTTGCTGTATTAGAACCAGGTCTTACTCCAGGAATAGCAACTCCTCCCTTTTTTAAATTAGATGCTACATCTACTGGATTAATGGTAAGAGAGGCATAAAAGTATGAGAAACCTAAAATTAAAGCAAAAAATGTTAGTGCATATGGCCATGGATTGGAAGAACCCGGATTTAAACTACCAGCTAATTTAATTAGAATTGGATTCCCGGTAACATTTGCAACTGTTATTGGTAAAAATATCAAGGCAGATGCAAAGATAATTGGCATTACTCCTCCAGCATTCAACTTTAATGGCAAATAACTTTGTCTTGTTGGAAGTAATGAAGAATTACCTATCTGTCTTTTTGCACTAACAATTGGTATGCGTCTTGCTCCTTCTTGAACAAAAATTATTCCTACGATTGTTAGTAAAAAGACTCCGAGTAAAACGGCTATACCAAGAACATCTCCACGATCGCCAGTTTGTGCTTTTTCAATAGTTGAACTCAAAGCTTTTGGCAAGGTTGCAACAATATTTAAGAAGATCACCAATGAGGCGCCTTGACCTATTCCTTTCTCCGTAATAATTTCACTAAACCACATTACTATCATTGAGCCTGTTACAAGGGCAATAGATGTTTGCAAAACAAAAGCAGTTTCACTTATACCCTCGATTGCATACTGTCTAAGAATTAACGAGAATATTATACTTTGTAAAAAACCCCATCCCAAAGAAACATATCTGGTAATCTGAGCGATTTTTCTTCTACCTGCTTCACCCTCATTTTTTTGCAAATCTTCAAGGACAGGTAATGAAGCAGTCAAAAGTTGAATAATAATTGAAGCATTAATAAAGGGTAAAATTCCAAGTGCAAATATTCCTAAGGTTGAAATTCCTCCTCCAGTAAAAATATCTAGAAAACCAATTAATTGACCACCCTGGTCAATAAAACTTTTAAACGCAACTCTATCAATTCCAGGCATTGGTATATAAATGCCCAGTCGGACCAAAAGTAGAAGACCTAAAGTTGTTAAAACTCGATTCCTTAACTCTTTATTTAAAAATAATTGAGTGACTATTTCTGAAGCACTAGGATTTCTACTTTTGTTAATTAACATCGGCAAATAAAATTAAATTTATGAGTAAATTTATTTATTATTAATAATTTCGCAAGATCCACCTGCAGCTTCTATTTTTTCCTTGGCAACTTTAGTGAATGCATGAGCTTGAACTTTTAATTTCACTTTAACTTCTCCATTACCTAAAATTTTGAGAGGAAATTTCGGCTTAAATAACAACTTTTTTTTCACAAGCGAATCTATATTGACAACTTCACTTTCTTTGTATTCACTTAATTTGCTTAGATTAACTATTGAAAAATTTTTTTGATTAATAATTTCAAAATGCTTTAACTTGGGTACTCTCCTGTAGAGGGGCATTTGACCACCTTCAAATCCAGGTCGTGTAGGTCTACCGGATCGAGATTTCTGTCCTCTCATACCAAAACCACAAGAAGCTCCCTGCCCTGCCGCGATACCTCTACCTTTTCTTAATTTTTTCTTTCTTGAACCTGTGTTTGATTTTAGTGTATTTAAAGTTGAAGTCATAATTTTAAGAGTAAAGCTGTTCAAGAGAAATACCTCTCTCTCTAGAGGCAGATTTGTGGGTTCTTAATTGAGAAAGAGCCACCATTGCAGCTCTCGCATTATTTAAGGGAGTTTTACTACCTAATCTTTTAGCTAAGACGTTTTTTATACCTGCTAATTCTAAAACTGTCCTAATTGACCCACCAGCAATTACACCTGTACCAGGTGCAGCAGGTCTAATAAGTACATTCGCTGCTCCATCTCTCCCTTTAGATAAAGTAGGGATAGAATTATTCGGAGTTAAAGGAACTCTAACAAGATGTTTTTTACCGTCTGAGACTCCTTTCCTTACTGCTCCAATAACATCTCCTGCCTTCCCTACTCCTACTCCTACTTGTCCTTTCTCATTCCCAACAACAACAATTGCTCTAAAACTCATTTTTTTACCACCTTTTACTGTTTTAGATACTCTTCTAATTTGAACAACTCTTTCTTGCCACTCAGAATCCCTCTCATTTTTAGAGTCACCTCTTCGATTTCTTTTTCGATCATTATTACGATTACCTCTCCTCTGTTCATTAGCATTAGATGAGGGTGCATTCTCAGTCTTTGACTGATTTTCTTGTTTTGTTGGAGTGTCTGTCATGATAAAAATAAATATTTAGAAGTTCAAGCCTTCATCACGGGCCGCATCTGCTAGAGCTTTAACTCTGCCATGATATAGATTTCCACCTCGATCAAAAATTACTTGTTTAACACCTTTCTTCATTGCTCTTTTAGCTAATAATTTACCAACAATTGAAGAAGAGCTGCAGTTAGAAGAGAGTTTTTCTTTATCTTCCTTAAGTTCTTTATCTACCGTAGAAGCAGAACATATAGTTTGTTGTGCATCGTCGTCAATAACTTGGGCATAAATATGATTATTTGAACGGAAAACAGCTAATCTTGGGCGTGCGCTACTACCAATTAAGTAACGCCTTAATCTTTTATGCCTTTTTTGAGTTTGAAGTTTCCTTGAAATTTTAGCCATGATTTTTAAAGCAATTATTTTTTGCCGGATTTACCAGCTTTTCTGATGATTCTCTCATCTTGGTATTTGATACCTTTACCTTTATAGGGTTCTGGAGGTCTGATTGATCTGATTTTTGCTGCTTCATTTCCAACAATTTCTTTATCAATTCCAGATACAGTTACATTAGTATTACTTTCAACCTTGTATGTTATACCATCGGGGGGGGTCATTTCTACTGGATGACTATATCCAGCACTTACTACTAAATTTTTTCCTTTCACTTGAGCCCTAGATCCAACACCTACTATTTCCAATTTCTTTGAGTAGCCTTCAGTAACTCCCTGAACCATATTTGAAATCAATGTTCTACAAAGACCATGCCTTTCCCGTGAATATCTTTTCGTAGTTGCTGGAGTAACAACGATCTGATTTTCTTTCTGATCAAAATTTACACCTTCAGGCATCAGTCTTTTGAGTTCACCTTTTGGACCCTTTACGGTAATGCTTAATCCCTTAATATCAACAGATACCTTTTCTGGTATTTGTACTGGAGATTTTCCTATTCTTGACATAATTAATACCTCTTAATAAACATAACAAAGAACTTCGCCACCGATGCCTTGTTTCCTTGCGTCACGGTCACTCATTACACCCTTTGAAGTTGATACTATAGCAACTCCAAGACCCCCAAGAACTTTTGGTAAGCCCTTTGTATTTTTATAAACTCTCAATCCAGGCTTACTTACTCTTTGCATTGATCTGATAGTAGGAAATTTATTTTTACCACTATATTTAAGTCCTAAAACGATTTGAGACTTGTAACCTTCACCTTCCTCATTAATATCAGTTATAAAGCCTTCTTTTTGCAGAACTTTAGCTATGCTGAGAGACATTTTAGAGGCTGGGATTGCGGTGGATGTATGCTTTTTTTGACTCGCATTTCTTATACGAGTAAGCATATCTGAAATAGGATCGTGATTTGACATGTTTATAAGGTTAATTACTAAAAGGCATTCCTAGCTCTTTCAAGAGAGCTTTACCCTCTTGATCGGTTGAGGCGCTGGTTACGATTGTTATATCCATTCCTCTAATGGAATCTATTTTATCAAATGAAATTTCAGGAAATATCAATTGTTCTTTGACTCCTAAAGTATAATTACCTCTTCCATCAAAGCTTTTTGGATTAACACCTCTGAAATCTCTAATTCTTGGTAAGGCTAGATTTATAAATCTTTCTAAAAAAGAATACATTCTATCTCCCCTAAGGGTAACGGTACAGCCAATTGCCATTCCTTCCCTTATTTTAAAGCCAGCAATTGCTTTTTTGGATCTTGTAACTAAAGCTTTTTGTCCCGTAATAGTTGCCATTTCATTTAAAGAGGCCTCTAAAGCCTTTGAATTTGAAGCAGCTTCTCCAAGACCTCTATTTACGTTAACTTTAATAACCTTGGGTACTTGATGAATATTTTTAAGACCAAGGTCTTTTAAAAGCTTTGGTCTTATTGCTTCTTTGTAGCGAGTTTTAAGAGTCATGATTTTTGTAATTAATTCTGGTCTTTGTCAGAATTGTGTAATAAGAAAATTGAAATCTCGTTTTTGATGAAGAATTTAATCAATTAGTTCACCAGTTTTTTTTAATCTCCTTTTTTTAACTCCCTCTTTATCAATAAAATATTCTATTTTACTTATTAGATTTTTATCCTTTGAAAAAAACATTACATTAGAAGCGTGTAATGATGCTTCTTCTGTCAATATTCTCCCACTTTCACCTTCTTGAGTAGGTTTTACATGTTTTGTTCTAAGATTTACTCCCTTCACAACTACTCTATTTTCTAGGGGGATAGTTTTTAATACTTCACCAGTCTTACCCTTTTCTTTACCGTTAATAACTTTGACTAAGTCTCCTGTTTTAATTCTCATTTTTATTCGTTTGAAGTTTTTCTTTTGTTTAAGTGAGTCCAACATTTAAATAACCTCCGGAGCTAAAGAAACGATCTTTGTAAAATTCTTATCGCGTAATTCCCTTGCTACTGGACCAAATACTCTTGTACCTTTTGGATTTTTATCTTCATTAATCAAAACGGCTGCATTATCATCAAAACGAATTGAGTTCCCTGTATTTCTTCTTAAAGTATGTCTTGTCCTAACAATAACTGCTTTAACGACATCTGATTTTTTAACCCCCATATTTGGCAATGCATCTTTTACTGATGCAACGACAACATCTCCCACATGTGCATATCTTCTATTTGAACCAAGCACTCTTATACATTGAAGTCTTTTAGCTCCACTGTTATCAGCAACAGTTAAATAAGTTTCCTGTTGAATCATTTTTTATCCTCCTTACTCGTTATTGTTTTATTAAGAATTTCCTCTATTGCCCATCTTTTATGAGCACTTAGTGGCCTTGTTTCTTTAATTTTAACTCGATCTCCCAAAACACATGTGTTTTCTGGATCATGTGCCTTGTAGCGAGTAGTTTTACTTACAATCTTTTTATAAGTTGGATGTGGGTATCTATTGATTACGGCAACAACAACTGTTTTGTCCATTTTGTCGCTTACAACAGTACCAATTCTTTCTTTAAGTGCCATAGCAATAATTAATCAGCGGGTTTTTGAGAAGTGGATTGACTTTTACTAAGAGTAAGTAATTGTGCAACTTGTTTCTTAATGATTTTAAATTGATGAGTTTCATTAAGCTGTCTTGTTGCCTGTTTGAATCTCAAGTCGAAGAGATCTTTTCGTAGTTGATCAATTTTTTCAGTTATTTGAGAAGAATTTAACTTTTTAAATTCTTTTATAGATTCTGAATTTTTCATTTTTTAACCTCCTCTTTTGAATCTTTCCCTGTCTTACCTTCTACTGATGAATCACTACTTAGATTTATATCACTAGAAATAAATTTTGTTTTTACTGGTAATTTATATTGTGCTAGACGCATAGCTTCTTTTGCAATTTCTTCTGTAATCTCTTCGCCACCCATTTCAAATAATATTCTTCCAGGTTTTACAACAGCCACCCAAAACTCTGGATTACCTTTTCCTGATCCCATCCTAGTTTCAGCTGGTCTCATAGTGACTGGTTTGTCTGGAAAAATACGAATCCATATTTTGCCACCACGTTTAACATATCTTGTCATTGCTCTTCTACTTGCTTCAATCTGTCGAGCAGTTACCCACCCACAATCTTGAGCTTGGAGTGCAAACTGACCAAATGCAATGGTATTACCCTTAGAGGCAATTCCTTTCATTCTGCCTCTATGCTGTTTTCGGAATTTAGTACGTTTTGGACTAAGCATTGTTATACCTCCTATGAATTCTCATTTGAACGATCCTCAAATTGCTGAGGTTTTCGGCTACCTTTCCTTCTCGGAATAGCACCAACAGGAATAGTTTGTTCTTCTTTGGGAAGAACCTCCCCTTTGAAAACCCAAACTTTAATTCCTAATACACCATAAGTTGTATTTGCTTCGCGCAGTGCATAATCAACCTCAGCTCTCAAAGTGTGAAGAGGAACCCTACCTTCTCTAGTCCACTCTGTTCTAGCTATTTCTGCACCATTGAGTCGTCCTCCTACTTGTACTTTCAAGCCTAAGACACCAGCTCTTTGTGCTCTTTGCAAAGCCATCCTTATAGTTCGTCTAAAGGCAACTCTTTTTTCTAATTGTTGTGCTATGTATTCAGCAAGTAAATATGCATCTGCATCAACTCTCTCCACTTCAACAACATTAATTCGAACTTGCCTTGTTCTATCTCCTATGGTTTTTTGTATACCTGACCTCAATTCTTCAATGCCACTTCCTTGCCTTCCTACAACCACTCCAGGTCTGGCTGTTTTCAATTCTAGTTCTAACTGGTCGGCTTTTCTAGCAATTAGTACATCACTGATTCCAGCTGAACTATATTTCTTTTGGATAAAAGTACGAATTTTATCATCTTCTTGAAGAAGAGTTGGATAAGTTTTAGAATTAGCGAACCATTTTGAACGATGTTCTTGTGTGATGCCTAACCTAAACCCTGTTGGGTTAATTTTATTACCCATTAGTTTTGTCCCTCCGTATTAGTTTGATTAGGAGCAGATTCAACAGAAATACTTATATGGCAAGTCTGTTTTTTGATAGAGAAGGCTCTACCTTGAGCTCTCGGTCTGAACCTTTTCATCACCGGACCGTTATCAGCCGAAGCTGAAGATATTACTAGGGACGAGGGGTCCATACCCAAGTTATGTTCTGCATTAGCTACTGCAGATCTTAAAACCTTAGTAATAGGATCAGTAGATCTATATGGCATAAATTCCAACATAATAAGTGCGTCTCTATAAGATTTACCTCTAATTTGATCGAGAACTCTTCTTACTTTTGATGCAGAACCACGAATGTACTTACCGTGAGCAATAGCTGTTTTTGTCATTTCAGGTGTTTTTGTCATTTATCTTGCCCCCTTCTTATCTCTTAAGTGGCCACGATAGGTTCTTGTAGGAGCAAATTCACCTAATTTATGGCCAATCATTTGTTCAGTTATAAATACTGGTATATGGGCCTTACCATTGTGAACAGCAATCGTATGACCAATCATAACAGGAAGGATAGTCGAAGATCTAGACCATGTTTTGATGACTGATTTATCATTATCAGTATTTTGTTTTTCTACCTTTTTAAGCAAACTATCTGCTATAAAAGGCCCTTTTTTTAATGAACGTCCCATAATTTATAAAATAGAAATAGAAATAGAAATAGTAGTAATCAAGAATCTCTTCCTCCTCTACTTCTCTTAGAAATACGACGACGTCTTCGAACAACTAATTTGTTACTTGGCTTGTTTTTCTTACGTGTCTTTAATCCAAGTGCTGCCTTACCCCAAGGAGTTACAGGGCCTGCCCTACCAATCGGAGCTTTTCCCTCTCCTCCTCCATGTGGATGATCACATGGGTTCATAACACTACCTCTTACTTGAGGTCTTCTACCTAACCATCTTCTTCTGCCTGCTTTTCCTAAGCTAGTATTACGTATTTCAGAATTACCCACCTCACCTAAAGTTGCATAACATTCCTTACGTACAAGTCTAACTTCAGTAGATGGAAGTTTTAAAGCGACATACTCTCCTTCTTTCGCCATTAGTTGTGCACTAGCTCCTGCAGATCTAACCATTTGAGCACCTCTACCAGCATATAGTTCTACACAGTGAACACTCGATCCTAATGGCATGGAAGATAGGGGCATTGCATTCCCTTCTTCAATTGGAACACCTTCACCAGAAATTACATTTTGACCTACTTTTATTCCCGCAGGAGCGATTATATATCTTTTCTCTCCGTCTTCATAGAATAAAAGTGCGAGTCTCGCATTTCTATGGGGATCATAATGAATAGCTGCAACCTTTGCATTAATATTTTTTTTGTCTCTTCTGAAATCTACTAATCTGTATTGTCTTTTGTGTCCGCCCCCTCTGTGACGACAGGTGATAACTCCTCTATTATTTCTGCCTTTATTTCTATGCTTAGAAACTATTAATGATCTTTCTGGTTTTGAACCCGTAATCTCACTAAAGTCAGTAACAACTCTTTGTCTAGTTCCAGGTGTATAGGGTTTGAATTTACGAATAGCCATAATAAATACTCCTTAAGATTCTGGGAATAGTTGAATTTTGTCTCCTTCAGCAAGACGTACAATTGCCTTTTTAATTTGAGAACGCTTCCCGGAGAATTTACCGACTCTTCTTGTTCTCCTTGGAGGATTCATAGTGTTTATTCCTATAACTTTAACACTAAACATTGACTCAATTGCTGCCTTTATCTGTGGCTTTGCGGCCCTATGATCTACCTCAAAAGTATATTGGTTAAGATCTAGCGCATTTGTCGCTTTTTCTGTAATTACAGGTTTACGAATTATATCTGCTAGACGAGAATCAAATAATCTACTCATGATGCATAAACCTCCTGAATTTTATTGATTGCTGATTGACCAATAACTAACTTATTGGCATTGAGAATATCAAAAACATTTAATTGATCAGCAGCAATTAATTTTACCTTTTCAATGTTGTTAATAGATTTTTTAATGACATCAGAGGGATTATCAAGAATAACTAAAACCTTTTCTGTTTTTTCTATTCCTAATCTAGAAAGACCATTGATTATCTCACTAGTTTTTGGTTGGTTTAATGTGGAACCAAAATCTTCAACAGTTTTGATATCAGCAATCCTAGACATTAAGGCTGTTCTAAGTGCTAATCTTCTTTCTTTTCGGTTCATATCTAAGTTATACGAACGTGGTTTAGGGCCAAAAATTACCCCTCCTCCTGGTCTTAATGGGGTCCTAATTGATCCTTGACGAGCTCTACCCGTACCCTTTTGCTTATATGGCTTCCTACCTCCTCCACGAACTTCAGACCTTGTCAAAGTAGATGCAGTTCCTTGTCTTTTGTTAGCTAATTGTCTAAGAACAGCTCTATGGATTAAATCGGCAGAAGAAGTCTCTTTGGCAACTTTTAAATCAATTGAGACTTTACCAGCTTTTTTGCCATCCCATTTTAAAGTTTCTAGGGTTGTCATGATTTTGCTCCTCCTTTGTTACCAACAACATTATTAGGCTTTATATTTACTATCGAGCCAGGTTTACCTGGTACAGAACCTTTTACTACAAGTAAATTTTTCTGATCATCAATTTTGACCACTAGTAAACCCTTTGTCGTTATTTTTTTACCTCCATATCTTCCTGCCATCCTTTTACCAGGATAAATTCTTCCAGGAGTTGTTCCAGCACCTGTTGATCCTGGAGCTCTATGATTTTTGGAACCATGACTCATAGGTCCTCTACTAAAACCATGTCTTTTTTGATATCCAGAGAAACCTCTACCCATTGATTTCCCGCTAATATCAACTTTCTGACCAACCTCAAAATTTGTAACAGTTATTTCCTTTCCAATCTCATAAGGGGAAGTCTCTTCGACTCTGTATTCCTTTAGGTGTTTTAAAAGTATTTCACCTGATTTTATTAGATGTCCTTTCTCAGGCTTACTCAAATGCTTATCCTTTGATACTCCATAACCTATTTGAATAGCAGAATAACCATCCAAAGGTTGAGTTTTTAATTGGGTGACTCGACAAGGGCCAGCCTCTATAAGAGTAACCGGTACTGCATTCCCATCTTCATCGAATAATTGAGACATGCCCAATTTTTTTCCTAAAATTCCTATAGACATAAGACTTGAGTAGGCTAGCTCATAAATAATTTTTGTTTAATTGTCAAATCTCTTAAAAGTTTCAACAACGTTATTAATCAAAAATTTAATTGTAGGAGTGAGACTTTTCTAAAATTAGAAAGTTTCTCGTGGGGTTAAACCCATCCCAAATTCTTTAACGAAACGCTAAAAACATGAATATTCCAGAGGCTCGGCTAGCTTGCGAGCTTAAAAAAAATTCACCGAATATAAATTGTACATCATCAAGTACCATAAAATGAAATAATATATAGTTAAAGAGAATCTTCATGCCATTACTTCTGACGGGAAAAAAGTTTCATAATGATTTAAATAAAAATAAATGCTTAGCTATGTTTGCACCTCTAGAGGGGGGGTATGAAACTCGTCTTTTAAGAAGAATGCGAGCTAAAGGTTTTAAAACTTACATTACCTCTGCTAGAGGATTAGGAGATCCTGAAGTATTTTTACTAAAATTACACGGTATAAGGCCACCTCATCTCGGTCATCAAAGTATTGGCAGAAATGGTGCTCTTGGAGAAGTTCAGCAAGTAATTCCTCAAGCGTCTGAACTATTTAATGAGAATGATAAAGATAAATTATTATGGCTATTGGAAGGTCAAGTCTTATCTCAATCTGAACTAGAAAGCTTAATTAAAATCTGTACTTCAGATAACAAACTAAAAATTGTTGTTGAAATGGGTGGTTCTAGAAAACTTGAATGGAAATCTTTAAATGATTACATATTGAATGAATTCTGAAATTGAGTTATTAAAAAAAAATAAAAAGGGATCAGATAAATGGGTTAAATTAATTTGCGGGGCGAGCAATGAAGATATTGTTGCCATAGAAGATTTAAGTGCTATTTATTCCGCTGCTGGAGTTGACTATATTGATGTTGCTGCTGACGAATCTATAGTTGAAGCAGCAAGAAATGGTATCAAATGGGCCAAGAAACTCTACGGTGCCTCTCCTGGATTGATGATAAGCATTAGTGATGGGAAGGATATACATTTTCGCAAAGCTAAATTTGATCCATTGAAATGCCCCTCTAATTGTCCTAGGCCATGCGAAAGGATTTGCCCTACGTTTGCGATTGATTATTCTGGGGTAAAAGAAAATAAATGCTATGGATGTGGAAGATGTATAAATAGTTGTCCCCTCAATTTAATTTCTGAATATGAATATAAATTGTCAAATAAAGACTTACCACAAACTCTACAAACAATAAAACCTGATGCAGTAGAAATTCATACGGAAATCAATCGACTAGATTCTTTTATACAAGTTGCAAATATTCTCAAAACTTCAGGGATAGAATTTAAAAAAATATCTGTAAGTTGTGGATTAAATCAATCCCAAAAAGGACCAAAAGATCTTTTAAAAGCTCTCTGGGATAGATATGAAATTCTTGTCGAACATAATGTGCCGCTTATTTGGCAACTAGATGGAAGACCTATGTCTGGTGATCTAGCTCCATCAACAGGCAAGGATACAGTTAAATTATGGAATAATATAGGATCTCATCTTCCCCCAGGTTTAATTCAACTAGCAGGAGGAACAAATGAGAAAACTCATGAATTTTTGAAAATAAATAATTTTCCTGATGGAATTGCCTTTGGGAGTTCTGCTAGAAAAATAATGCAACCACTTATTGAAGATGCAAACAAAAATAATAAAAAATTATATGAATATCCAGAAAAAATGGATTTAGCAATAAAAAAAGCACAAAAATTGCTTAACCCATGGAAAATCAGCTAATCGCCCTATTTAATTAAATTAAAAAACAATTTCATAAAATCTAGAATGAAAATTTATATTTTTGATAGAAAAAAATCTAGTAATGTATTAAAATAAAATTTCATTGGGCCGTCGCCAAGTGGTAAGGCATCGGGTTTTGGTCTCGACATTCCTAGGTTCGAATCCTAGCGGCCCAGTTCTAAAAATTAGTTGAGTGAGCTCTCATAAATTATTTCTATTTGATTTTGATGGAGTTATTGTTGATGGAATGAATGAATACTGGCACAGTTCATTATTAGCTTTTGAAAAATTTATAAATTCTCCAAAAATCTTAATCGATCAAAATCTTTACAAACAAGTTTCAAATACTTTCATAGAAATGAGACCCTGGGTTAAATATGGATGGGAGATGTTAATCATTGTCCACCAAATTATCAAAAGTGAAGATCCACTAAATAATCAAAACAAAATCAATTTCCTAAATAAATATCATCAAAATTGTCAGAAAGTTTTATTAGAAAATTCTTGGGTGGCTGAAGATTTACAAAAATGTCTTGATAAAGCAAGAAAATATCAAATAGATAATGATTTTGACAATTGGATAAGATTACATCGCCCATTTTATGAGGTTATAGTTTTTATAGAAAAATTAAAGAAAGAAAAAATCAAGACGGGAATCATAACAACGAAAGGAAAAATATTTGCAGGCAAAATTCTTGAAAAATTAAATATTTACCCGGAGTTGATTTTTGGCTATGAATCGGGAACAAAAGTTGAGATTATTTCAGAACTCTGGAGAGAATATGAAATCATGGGCTTTATCGAAGATAGGAGAAATACACTTCTTGATATAAAGCAAAACCCCGAGACAAGTAACATTCCCTGCTACTTGGCTGATTGGGGCTATTTAAAAAATGTAGATAGACTTAATTTGCCACTTGAGATTAAATTATTAAAGTTGAAAAGTTTAGAAGATTTACTTGCAATTTAGTTATCTTCGGCTAAAGTACACATGTACTATGAATTGTAATTATTAATTTTAGATTTATTTAAAAATTATAGATTTAAAAATAATTATGAGAACTTATCAATAAATTAAAATGAGTTTAGAAGAAAGAAGAAAAAAGGATTCAAAGGAATCCTCATCTGAAGAGAAAAACAAAGCATTAAATCTAGTCTTAGGACAAATAGAGAGAAACTTTGGTAGAGGATCGATAATGAGGCTTGGAGATGCCTCCAGAATGAAAGTGGAAACAATATCTACAGGAGCTCTTACATTAGACTTAGCATTAGGAGGGGGATATCCAAAGGGAAGAGTGGTTGAAGTTTACGGACCTGAAAGTTCAGGAAAAACAACCCTAACTCTTCACGCAATAGCAGAAGTACAGAAAAATGGAGGTATAGCAGCATTTGTTGATGCTGAACATGCTTTAGATCCAGTCTATGCGGCTTCTCTAGGAGTGGATGTCGAAAATTTATTAGTTTCTCAGCCAGATACAGGTGAAATGGCTTTAGAAATAGTTGATCAACTCATAAGATCAACTGCCGTAGACCTTGTTGTTGTTGACTCAGTAGCAGCATTAACTCCTAGAGCAGAAATAGAAGGTGAAATGGGAGATCACGTTATAGGAAGCCAGGCAAGACTAATGAGTCAAGCAATGAGAAAAATAACTGGTAATATTGGCAAATCAGGATGTACAGTGATATTCCTCAATCAATTACGCTTAAAAATCGGAGTTACATATGGAAATCCAGAGACAACTACAGGAGGTAATGCATTAAAGTTTTATGCTTCAGTAAGACTTGACATTAGGAGAATTCAGACTCTTAAAAGAGGTACAGAAGAATATGGAATAAGAGCAAAAGTTAAAGTAGCAAAAAATAAAGTAGCTCCTCCATTTAGAATTGCAGAGTTTGATATTCTATTCGGCAAAGGAATAAGTACGACAGGATGTTTATTAGATTTAGCAGAAGAGACTAATATAATAATTAGGAGAGGTGCTTGGTATAGTTACGAAGGAGAAAACATTGGACAAGGAAGAGATAACACAATTATTTGGTTGGATCAGAACTTAGAAATAAAGAATAAAGTAGAATCTATTGTCAAAACGAAACTAACAGAAGGTACTGAAGTAAGTTCTAATTCGATGAAAGCATTAAATAATAATCCAGAAAATGCTGTGATTGCTAATAACATCAAGAAAATAGCTTAGATTCATAATGAATCAGCTGGAGTCCACCAACCTGCGGCTGGTCCAATAAATCTAACAATTACCCACAAAATAACTAAACCTCCAATTCCATACCAACTAGCTTTTATACTTATTTTCATTAAACTGTCTCTCTGATTAATGGTAAGAGGCAGCCAATCAAATATTCTAGGTGATTCGTCTGATTTAGATTTAGTATTTTTTTGTTTAGGAGGAAGACCTAATGATTTTCTCCTTTTTGCTTCTCCCATATTTAAAGATATTTCCTAAATAATAACCTAATCGTAAGGAAGCATATAGTTTATTTGTTTTGAAGGTTGAATACTTTTTAAAATTAATCTACCCCATTTTCTTTTATGTGCTCTTCCATCAAGAATTATTAATTTACCAGCGTTTTTTCTTAAAGGTGAAATAGACCTTTCTAATTTTTGTATTGCCTCAGGAAGTAAAAATTCTCGGAACCAATCTTTAGAAAGATTTCTGTTATGAGAAACAGTCAATGCATTGATAGGCTCTTCAATGCGTGGAATTGGTAGTAATGGAATAATTATTTGTTCTGGACTTTGTATACAATAAGAATTATTGATCCACCAGGTATAGCTAGCACATAGAATTTCATTATTAAACAATGGAATATTCTCTAGCAAAACTCGCTTTCCATAGATAGAGGCTAATTCTGTAGCAAATTTAAGGTTCAAATCAACGTCATCAGATAAAAATAAAGTCAGACCTTTTGAGAAAATAATTAATTTTTTAGACTTATCTAAAATATTATTTGAAAACATTGGATTATTTGGGAGCATTTGTCTGGGCGGAACGTATATTAAGATTTTATTTTCAATAAAATTACTCTTAAAGTTCATTACCAAATCAATGTCTAAACTTTCTTTCTTGAGATACTTTTGAAAAAAATTATCTTCTCTTAATGCGGACAAAAAAACAAATTTATTATTAATTAGTAAATGTTTTATCTGAGAAAGTTCATCTATAGGTTCTAAATAAAAATTCCACTCAAAATTTATATCATCTAAAGTTACCCAGCATGCCCAACCTGCAGAAAGAGCATTACTTACCCTCAAAAATTGATCAGAATAGGAAGAGTTTTCAAAAAAGAAATTAGAAAGAAAATTTATTTCTTCTTTATCTAAAAAAATACTCCTACTATCTAAAACTTTTCTCAAGAAAAACTTCTTTTTAAGTAGGTTGTACGTACTAATTATCTTTTGACTTTTAGATGATGATTGTTCAAATTTATGAAACCAATTTTTTTTCAAAAATGAAATTCTAAAATAGTTTTTTAAATCTTCTTTTATATTTTCAATCCCAGAAAAAATAATGCGATGATTTCTAGCATTAAAAATATTTACATCACCTAGCAGTTTTTCCAGAGAGATAAAACAAACTCGGTGATTTGAAAAAATTATTTGATCATTTTCTAAAATAAAATTTAACCCAAGACTTTTTAATTCTCCTAAGTAATTATTTTTTAAAAATTCTATTTTGTCTTGAGATAAAACAAAAGTCGAATTTTCTTCGAATAAAAATATAGAAATCAACAGAGCGGGTAGCCAAATATTAGTAGAAAAAATTTCCGAGTTAATCAGATACGTTTCATTTGTTTGAAGACACTTTGAAATTATTCTCCCGAAAGAATAAATATGATCCCAATCTATCTCATGGGATCTAATAAATCTTTTTAAGTACTGATGACTTAAAATTTCAAGCATTATATAATTTTAGTAATATCAAATTGAAAAAAACATGATCTTAATATACAAAAAATTGGTATCAATATAAAAAAGCCTCAAATAAATAAATCAATGAATATTGGAATTGTAGGTCTAGGACTTATTGGTGGTTCAATAGGATTAAAACTCCAAAGATTAAAACACACTATTTATGGAGTCACGAACAATAACCTTAATAAAAAAAAGGCAATAGAGAGAAATCTGGCAAACGTTGTTAGCTGCGATTTAGGCATCTTAAAAGAATGTTCTCTAATTATATTGGCATTACCGATTAAAGATCTAATCCATCCTTCTAACGATCTAATAAATGCGATTCCAAAAGATTCGATAGTAACCGATGTCGGTTCTATAAAAGAACCAATAATTAACACATGGGGGGAAATACATCCATTATTTATTGGTTCACATCCAATGGCAGGCACAGAAGAAAAAGGAGTTGAATCAGGTTTCGAAGGTTTATTAGAAAATGCAAAATGGATTATCACTCCTACGTCGAAAACCAATTCACATTCATTAAAAACGCTAAGTAAATTAATAACTTCTATGCAATGTGAGATTTATAAAGCATCACCAAAAGAGCATGATGAAGCTGTTTCTTTAATATCTCATTTACCGATATTTGTTGCTTCTTCATTAATTAAAACTGCCAATACAGAGAAAAATGAATCGCTATTAGCTCTAACTCAACGACTTGCCGCTTCAGGTTATGCGGATACAACAAGAGTTGGAGGTGGAAATCCGAATTTAGGTTTGGATTTGGCTATGAATAATCAGACAAATATCTTAAAAGCAATTAAAGAATTTAAAAAAAATATTAATGAAATCGAATCTCTAATCAAAAACAATAAGTGGGAATTATTATCTGAAAAACTTACAAAAGCGATAGAAATCAGATCAAATTTTACAAATTAAAAAATCTTATAAATAAAAATCATTAATTCCTTTAGAAGCTAAAAGTTGCCTTGCAACCATTAATGCTGACTGACTAACACCCGCTGTCCCTTCTCCTGGATAAATAGAATCGCCACATAACCATAAACCTTTAAAAGGAGTTCTACTTGATAACCCAAATAATCCAAAAATATCAGGATTTTGACCTAGACCACCTACTATCCCATTTGGCCTATTAGTCCACCTTTCAAATCCTAATGGAGTAGCCAATTCCTTATGAAGCCAATTTTCAGAAGCAATATCAAATTGGTTTTGAAGTGCCGTTGATATTTTTTGTAAATACTCCTTTTTTTTCTTTATATAGTCATGTTTATCTAAACTAAACCAGTCGTTCGTTTTTGTAAAAAGACTTGCTATCAATGTAATCTCTCCTTTTGGAGCTCTTCCATCTCCCTCCTCACTTATGGATACAAAAAGTGACCCTAATTCATTTGAAACAAACTGATAATGATTGGAAGAGATTACTTTAATATGTTCTTTTTTTAAAGCTGAATAAAAGACTAACGCACCGCTTGGATCAGGAAGACTTTGTATTCTTTTTTTATAATTATAATTATTATCTAGAGGATTTTCTAGATGTTTCAAAAGAGATTGTGGAGGAGGTGTATAAATTACATCATCGGCGAAGTAAACCATCTTCTCTAGCTTAGATGATGCACAAACTTTCCAACTCTTTTTTACATAATCAAAATTAATGGAATTTACTTTTTGCCCGAAAACAATATTAACTCCCCTTTTTTTTAATGAATCTTCTAAAGCATCACTTAAAGCCTGCATTGATTTTTTTAAATGCCATAAACCATGTGGTTTTTGACACATTTGCAACACTGTAGAACCATATAAAGCTGCAGTATTATAAACATCTTCTTGTGAATAAAGCTTTAATTGCAAATTAAGAAACTTAATTAATCTTTCATCATTAGATAATCCACAAAAACGTAAAAGATCAAAGATAGTAGATTTAATCAATATTCCTGTAACTAAATTCGTTGGAACTAATGCTGTAAGAAGTTGCGAAAAATCCCAAAAATTCTTGACGGGTAATACAGGGTTATTATTAGCAAAAGTCCAATTACTCTGATGAATTAAATTACATAGTTGCCAAAATTGACGACTACCTGGGAACTGCATCTCCCTCTCCTTAATCCATTCATCTTTGTCATACCAAATAGGAATTGGCTTGCTGCCATCTTTTAAGTCAACAATGCAAGCTGGATTTAAGATGGATGCTTCAGGAAGAGGAATATCTAAAAATTTAAAAATCTTAGAGTGTATTCCCCCTTCTTCCAAACCGGCGACTTGAGTTGCTCCAACATCAAAAATATATCTTTTTCTTTTAAAGGTTCCTGCACAACCTCCCGATTGAGTATGCGACTCAATCAAAGTCACTGAAAGCCCTAGTTTTGATAAAATTGCCGCAGAAGTTAGCCCTGCTATACCAGCACCAACAACAACAATTTCAGTCTTTGACATTAAAATGCAAAAAATACCACATATCGAACTTAACGAAATTTGTTATCAATTAGGTGAAGGATCACCAAAAAGTATAAAACAAGTTTTTGGGGGAGATATTCATGAGTCGTGGCAAATAGAATTTAAAAACGCTAAATTCTTTCTTAAAAGAAATGCAAGAGAAGGAAGATTTCTCGAATTTGAAAAATCTTGCCTTAATAATCTACAAAAATATCTTAACTATGAAAACTTAATCGTTCCTAAAATCATTACCTACTTAGAGGTTAATAATGTAGAACTTTTATTATTGGAATGGATAGATATGAAGAATAGTGATCAGGAAAAATTAGGAAGGGGTTTAGGGGAAATGCATATTGAATCAAATAAATTTAATCAACCAAGTTTTGGATATCCGATTCATGGTTTTATAGGAACCACAAATCAAATAAAAGGATGGGAAAAGGATTGGATTAAATGTTTTATTAATTTAAGAATTGAACCTCAATTAGCAATCTTAGAAAAAGATTTTTTAGAAATTGATATTAAAAATAAAATAAAGTCAAAAATTGAATCGGTACTACTTGACCATGAACCGATGAAATCACTTGTTCATGGTGATTTATGGTCGGGAAATATCGGAGTAACTCTTATGAATAAAGGTGTAATATTTGACCCTGCATCTTGGTGGGCAGATTGTGAAGTAGACATTGCTATGACAAGATTATTTGGTAATTTTCGAAATGAATTTTACGAAAATTATCATAAAATTGTTCCAATTAAAAAAGGATCTGAAAGAAGAACTATTATTTATAATTTTTATCACATATTAAATCATGCCAATATGTTTGGTGGTTCATATTGTCATCAAGTCCAAAGCTACATCAGGAATATATTGAGTATGTAAACTAAATTTATCCTAAATATGTTTTTTTGAGATTTTGGACCTTCTCTAGAACTGCTTCACGATTTTCACTTGTACGGAGATTTTGCCAACTCCATTGACCTACAACGACTACTCCTAGTAATTCTAGAAGGCCAGGTAGAATCGGGAAAAAATTAATCGTGTCAATAATAACTTTAATTATTATTTGAGCGATAACTACAACGGCAATTATGCCCGCTGCTTTACCATACTTTCCCATTTGGGTCCAATCAATAGTTCCAAGTGTTTCATTGATTTTTCCCATTACATCAGAATACTTCTCTGAAAAGCTTTTACTTTCTGAGTTTGTTTCGGAGCCGGAGTCTTGATTTGACTCAGGAGTGTTATCACTCATGAATTCAGTCAACTTAATATATGAACCAGACAGTATCGGAAAAATTGTCTGTTGACTACCTTTTTGTTATGCATAATTCCGAACCGAAACATTTTGTATTCTGAAATAAACATTGATAATAGGAAAGTTTTAAGATATTTAACCCCAAATTTGAATTTAAAAAAATTCACAATATCATCTTGTTCTAACAAAAAGCACTTAAAAACTTCATCAACATAAAAAAATAAAAAGACTAAGATAATTTTTTAAATTATTATATTTTCATAGATTATTTTTTATAATAAAAATGGTAATATCAACTGATCTAAATTCTGATTTCTTATCTTTAGATGAAAAGGAAAGATACAAAAAACATTTAACTCTAAAAGAAATAGGATTTAAAGGGCAATTAAAACTAAAAAATAGTTCAGTAATATGTATTGGAGCAGGCGGACTGGGTTCTTCAGTTTTACTTTATCTTGCCGCTTCAGGAATAGGAAGAATTGGAATAGTTGATAATGATCAAGTTGAAAAGTCGAATCTACAAAGACAAATTATTCATGAAACAAATACGGTTGGAAATTTAAAAATTAATTCTGCCCAAGAAAGAATTAAAAGATTTAATCCTAATATTGAAGTAACAACATTTAATAAAAGAATAAACTCCGAAAATGTTATTGAAATCATTAAAGACTTTGATATTATTTGTGATTGTTCAGATAACTTTGGTACTCGGTATTTAATAAACGATGCCTGTTTAATACTTAATAAGGCTTTAGTTTTTGGAAGTGTTCAGGGTTTTGAGGGCCAAATAAGTGTCTTTAATCTCAATAAAAAGAGTCCTAATTTAAGAGACTTACTACCAGAATCTCCCGTAAAAAATAATATCCCAAGTTGTGAAGAGTTTGGGGTTGTGGGAGTTTCAACTGGTCTTATAGGGATTTTACAAGTAAATGAAATAATAAAAATTATTCTAAATAAAGGAGAGATTCTTGACGGCAAGATTATGATTTTTGACCTACTAAATATGAATATAAAAACTTTAAATTTAAAATCTGACAAGTTAAATAAAAATATTAAAAACCTTTCTCAATTTGAAGATTTTTACAAAGATAATGAATGCCAAGATAATATTAAAATCAAGAAAATTAACGCTCAAGAATTTAATACTTTATACAAAGCAAAATTTAATAAAATACTTCTAATAGATGTTAGAGAAAAAGAAGAGTTTAATAAAGGCTCTATAAAAGGTTCTATATCTATACCCATCAATAATCTCAAACAAAAGTCTCACCTAGAATTTATTAAACAAGAAAGTTTATTTAAAGAAATTTTCACATTGTGTCAATTAGGAAAACGTTCAGAAAAAGCATCAAAAATTTTGATGAAATTTAAAATTTCCTCAACATCAATAGAAGGGGGAATAAAAAAAATCAATAAAGTAATAATAGGTTAATTATTAAAAAAAACTAATAATCCACCCCTCTCTTTAAATCAACTCCAACATTTGCGTAATGCTTGTGACAAACCATTTCAGAATATACATCTGCTAGTTCAAAGTATGATGGTTCATTTTTACATCTCCCAGTAATAACAACTTCTGTATCTGCAGGTTTTTTTATGAGAGTTTGATATATAGATTCAACAGGTAAAAGTTCTAAATCAACAGTTGGATTTAATTCATCTAAAATAATAGTTTTATATAGACCACTCAAAATAGCCGCTTTTGCAATTTCCCAGGCTCGTTCAGCTTCAACATAATCAATTGGCTGTTGTTGCCCCCTCCATACTATGGCATCTCTCCCAGAACGTAGGTGGTCGACTAAATGTGGGTAACTCTCTCTCAACGCTTCTATTGCAGCATCTTCGGTATAACCATTACCACCTTTTAGCCATTGTAATATTAAAACTCTATGACTTTTATCTTGAGATATTCCTTTGCCAATAGCTTGCAGAGCTTTACCCAATGCACTCGTGGATTTGCCTTTACCTTCGCCGGTATAAACTTCAATACCAGCGGGGTTATTCATTTTTCTATGAGATTTATTTAAATCCCCTTTTAAGCATGATCTCATTTCTGAGTGAAGTTGAGATATGCATATCAGTGAAGAGGGTGCTGATCTTCCTGTGATAATTATTTCCAAATCTTCAGGTCGATTTTGAAGAGAATTAACCACTTCCTCAATATTAAGCATCCCTAAATCTAAAACAGGATTCAATTCATCAAGAACAACGACAGAATAAAGGGAACTAGCAATTGCTCCTTTAGCAATATTCCAACCTCTCTCAGCCTCAGTAATATCAGATTTTGTAACTTGATCAGCATTAAAAAATTCAGATCTCCCAGTTCTCACATGATCTATTAAATGAGGGAAACCTCTTTGTAATGCTTCTATTGCAGAGTCTTCATCATATGACCTCTCAGGACCTTTTAAGAATCTGAGCAATAAAACTCTTGACTGTTTCTTTTCGCATATCCCTAAACCTATTGTTCTAAGTACCACTCCTAAGGCGGCCTGACTTTTTCCCTTTCCTTCCCCATCGTAAATATGTAATTGACCTTTGGATCTTTCTTTACTGTCACTTGCGGTAACAATACCAATACCTCTATTTCTACCAGTGTTTGTCAATTGAGAAAAGTTAGTAAATTTAATCTAGGATATAGTTAATAATATTATTAAAACTTTAATAATAAAATCAACCTATGTATATCTTAATTTAATTTTTAATAACAGTCGTATGTTCTATAAACTTGAAATCCTCTCTCATGAACAAAGTGAAAAACTCAAGGAAATTAGAAACTTTTTCAAAAATCTCAATAGCGTTTGTGTTGCCTATTCAGGAGGAGTAGATAGTACATTGGTAGCCTCTTTGGCATTTGAGCAATTAGGAAGCAAAGCTATTGCAATTACTGGAGTTTCCCCCGCATTAACTAAAACATTACTTGAAGAGGCAAAAACTCAAGCAAGATGGATTGGAATACAACATTTAGAAATTGAGACTTCAGAATTAGATCAATCTAGTTATAGTGAAAATCCTAAAAATAGATGTTTTGCTTGCAAAAAAGAGCTTCACAAACACACTACATTTTTATCTAAAAAACTTAATTACAAAATTGTCTGTGACGGAGTTAATCTTGACGATATTGACGATTACAGGCCTGGGATTCAAGCAGCTAAAGAAGCAGGAGTTTTATCTCCCTTAGCATTATTTAAGTTTACAAAAAAAGATATAAGGGATATATCAAGAGCATTGGGTTTCCCTTGGTGGGATAAACCTGCTCAACCTTGTTTATCATCAAGATTTCCTTATGGAAATCAAATTACAAATGAAAGACTAAACATGGTAGAAAAAGCTGAAGAATATATTAAGAAAGGGAGCATATCAGAAGTCAGAGTTAGATGTCATGGTGCAACAGCAAGAATTGAGATTCCCAAAAATGAATTACAAATATTTTGTAAAGAATATGATTTTAATGAATTAGTTAACTATTTCTCTAATCTAGGATTTAATTGTACAAGCTTAGATCTTGAGGGTTTAATAAGCGGCAAGCTAAATAGATAAGTTTCAAAATTTAATTTATTTTTTTAATTGACTATGGACTTCTGAAGGTAGATTTCTATCAATTATACGCAAAAGATGTTCTTTAGCTATGAAAGCTTGAATTAAGTATTTACATGATATTTCTGGCTTCATATTTTGACCACATGTAAAAATATCAACTGCAGAATAATGGGCTTCAGGCCATGTATGTATTGACATATGAGATTCAGCTAGTAAAGCAATTGCTGTAACACCCTGAGGTTCAAATTTATTACTTATTAGATTCAAAACTGTTGCATTAGCTAATTTGGCAGCATTATTTAAAGTACAACGCAAAAAAGATTCGTCATTCAATTTTTCGTAATCACATCTATAAAGTTCTAACAAAAAATGCTTACTATTATTAACTAATTTCTTCTCATCATTTAATGCTTTGAAAGTTTGATTTTTTTTGGGAACTTCCATTAATTAATTGTATTGGATTTTATAGATTAACTAAAACTTATAAAATTTTTAATTATAAGTATATCATTTGCGAAGAGCTTAAAAAAGATTGATTGAAT
>ERZ802830.458-NODE-458-length-40583-cov-7.78427_pt1 | contig 40583 bp, 40 predicted proteins | sample MGYA00345654_ERZ802830 | MGnify/ENA primary metagenome ERZ802830 (study PRJEB30503, sample SAMEA104212375) | marine metagenome | biome: Westerlies Biome; feature: [SRF] surface water layer (ENVO:00010504) within the epipelagic zone...; material: water... | reverse complement strand
TAAAGTTATAAGTCTTGTCGGTGACCCTTCGTTTCTTGCCTCTAGTGCCATGCAAATGTATCGAATGTCAGTTGCGCATAAAGCGGAATGTCTTTATGCGTTAGATGAAACTGTAGATTTGAGACAATTTATACAAAAAGTTACGGAATCAGATCAATCTAATATCCGACTTGCTTCATTAACGGCATTCATAGCACACCAGTATCAAGAAGCTGATATGTATCCCTTTTGTAGAGATCCCTTAAATTGGATAAAAATTTTTGATATCAAGCCACATTTCGAAAATTTCGAAGAGTCTAGAGTTGGATTAATATCTTACCTTAATGAAATTCCCCAGATTTGGGAACCTTCAAACGCAACCACAAAGAAGGGCTATCAGACTGAAGATCAGTTATTCAACCTCCAAAATTCTATGCTGAAGAAACTTGAAGAAGTGATTAAGCTTAAGATAGATGAGTATTACACTGAATTTTCGTCCCGGTCTTCAGTTTTTACTTCTAGGTGGCCAAAGCAGGGGAAGATGAAAAGTTGGTATGTCCGTTTGGTTCAAGGGGGGCATCAGGATGCGCATATGCACCACCTCGGATGGTTGAGCGGAGTCGTGTATTTGAAAACTATTAAATACCCCAGCAATAGAGAAGGGTCTATTGAGTTTGGTCTTCATGGCTATGATTACAAAATTATAAATGATCAGATTCCAAATAAGATTCATCAACCAAGTGATGGAGACCTTGTGCTCTTTCCTTCTAGTCTCTTCCATAAAACAATACCGATACAACAGAACATTGATAGAGGGGTCATTGCCTTCGATCTGATGCCAGATCCTTGACGTGAATTTATCTGACCTTGTTATTAAATATTATGAGTGGGTTTAATGCGAATCATAGAAGCTAATGAGTGAATTAGAAGAGTCAGAGGATAAGCCTTACAGTTCCGGTAGTTCTACTCCGCCGGGCCGTTTAACGCTTGGACAATATCAAGAAGTTTTAGCTAAGCGAGCTGAAATTGAGAGTAATGGTTATGTCTCGCAATTAGAAGACTGGTTGCTCTGTGATAAGTGGCCTGAGTTGGATGCCTGCTATATTTTAGCTGGGTTGGTTCCGAAAACGTTAAAGTCAGATGAAGAGCAGTTAGTCCGTGTTTTAGACGGTAATAGGCCATCAAGGTCCGATATAGACGAATATGAGCGTATAAAAAGTTTATGGTTACGTTCAGATCACGACAAGCTTAATGAGAAAAATTTTGTTGAGGTTGGGGAGGCTTCCTTATCCAGCGCTGTTAGGCCAGAGTACGCGTATGAATGGGCGAAAGGAAAGGGAATAGAATGTTCTTGGCTAGACACAGCCATAAAATCTAATACATATACTGAGGGGGAGAAGGAAAGCGACCTTTTTGCAGTATTCGAAGCGCAGGCTGAGATTCATCATCAGTTTTTAATTGGGTTATTGTTGATGGTCTCTCTAGAGGAAGGTCGAGAAAAGATTTTCGATTGGATCTTTTGTTTGTTTAGATCTCTTCACGAACAAAAGTTTATTTCAAGTTTCTCTAAGCTTGGGTTAGAAAAATTGCCTCATGCGGTAGCGTGTGCAAAATATCATGTACTTTCTAACTCGCTGGGCGGCGTATCTGTTGAGTATATGGAAGAATCTGACAAGAAAGCATGGGTGCGATTTAGGTATCCTCGCTGGTTGTACTCTAGTGCTGCTATCTGTGGTATTCCGATTGAAGTTAGCCGAGGATTTTTGCATGGTTGGTACGCACATAATGGAATCAGTTTGAATAACCCGAAGCTTGGTTTTGTTTGTGTTTCAGAGGATATGACGGGACAGTTTGGTTTGTGCGGCTACTTTAAGGAGTTTGATCATAAACTGTCACTAGAAGACCGGCTGCAATTTTCAGCAGATGAGGTCGTTCCAGATTTTAGTTCTCATAGTCAACCATCTCTGCCTGATGAGTTCTGGGGGTGTGAACGTCTAATCAAAGCTAAAAGAAATTATGCGATTGATTATTATTGCAATAGCTTAGTCGCTTTGGGCGAGATAATCGGTTTTGAAAAAGCAGAGCAATATGGCATGCGAGTAGGTCGTCTAATTGGTGCGCAATATTATCGGGATCTTGCGATGAAAATTAATGTAATAGATGGTGGTCCAAAAGAAGCCATTATCTTTATTGAAAAAATGATGAGTGGGCTAGGAGATCTAAGCGTTGCAAAAACGGAAAATCAGGATTACCTAACACTGCGTCATGTGTTGCCAGGGTTTCTAAGGGGGTTAGGGGCAGAAGCGAAAAGGTGCCTGCTGAACTCTTGGATAGGGATTTGGAAAGGTACAATAATCTCTCATCAGACTCTAATGGAAGTGCAATGTGTAGAAAATAAAAACGGAGAGGAATTAGAATGGAATATCAAAAGTAAACAAAAGAAAAAATAATTCGTTTTAATTTACTTGCTTCACTTGACCGGAAATTGGAAATAAGTGTTTGGGAATGGCTCGTCGACTAAATAAAAATGCCACCATTCCTCCTTGATCGATGCAAAGCCATGTTTCTGCATAGTTGCCGCTAAGAGCCTTCTATTGGCTCTCTGTTGTTCGGTAACTTTCTCGCTTGTAGGCCAAGAAATTGGATCAAAAAAATCCCAAGGGGAACCCATATCTATTTCTTGCCCGCTCTCAAGGTCCACTAGGGTTAGGTCGACTGCGGATCCGCGAGAGTGCCCGGATCGCGCCGCGATATATCCTTCTGAGAATAAATTTGATTTTTCTACATTAGGATAATACTCGGACTTATTTTTCAAGTCCTGCAAGTCCGAGGCCCAATTTACAAAGAAATCAACCGCAGTTTGTGGTCTGTAAGCGTCAAATATCTTTATTTTATAACCGAGTTGAATAAAATCTCTTTGAGCTAGTAACAATGCATTTGCTGCTTTTCTCGTTAAGATAGCTTTATTGGACTCATATCCTGGAATTTGCTGCCCAACAAAGTTTTGTTCTGAGAAGTAGCGGAGCTCTAATTCGTATTCTGCTTGATTATCTCTGGTTAGAGTATTTAAATCCACGAAAGCAGGGTGCATCTTCGAATCATTCTTGGTGACTACAATAGAGCAAGATGTAAAAAGCACTGATGTCAGAAAGTATAAGGAGATTGTGTAAAAGTTTTTCATAAGCAGCGTAGTTTGTCAGCAGGGTAATTCAGGTTTTCTTGCAGCTACCAACGAAAGCTAATACATCTATCCCGTAGTCAAGGTATACAAGTATAAAGTTTGAATCGTCAGGGTGAATTGAGAAGATTGCCTCACCATAAGGGGTGTCTGTCTTACAAACTGTATATCCATTTTCGACGGTGCAGCTCCCACTGAAGGTTTCTATATCGGAACGCCTCCAGCCTTTGTTGGTATCAATAATCCAACTATTGATGTTCTTTTTACTAGGAGCATTATGAGAGGTATTAGAACCAAACATATCAAGTTCAGTTGACCCACTATCTTCGCAGGAAAAAACTTCTGCCTTAAGTTGGAGCGGCGAAATAAAGATAAGTATACAAACTAGCTTAGTTGGTTTCATGAAAACATTCAAAGGAGTTTAGATATAAAACCATACTCCTAAAGTAACACATTCGGTTTGCTTTAGTTTCTAACTTAAAGGTCTTTTGTAAATGGCATACAGCGAGTTGGTTCCGAACGGAACAACATTTACCAATTCCCAGCCAGCTACGCCCTGTCTTTTCATCATAGCCTCTAGTTTTTCGGCTGTTTTTACCCTATCGCTCTCATCGGCTATGACTGTGCTGACATAATATTCCCATTTCTCTTCCATTGCTCTCTCCTTAATTATTCAATTCAAGGATCTTCTTTAGATTTAAAACTAGCCCGTATAATTTGCAACCTTTGGTTAAAAGCGTTCTTTCAGATAATAGTTTATTGCATATAGCTTAATACAATCCTACAGTATGGCAATTCACTAAATAGATTATTTGAAAAATTTGCCGATATTTTTATAAACCGCAGATTTTTGATGATTAAAGCTCAATAAAGCTGAGTTGCTACTCAATTTATATTAACTATAGGGTTTATTGCTCCGGATTGAATTGATCCTATTTAGCTGTTGTTATAGACATTTAGTTATCTTATTAAAATTTACTGAGGGAAATCCTATGAAGAGTCAATATTCGATAGGTTTTGCGTTCTTTCTTTTTGTCTCAAACCTTATCTCAGCTCCGTCCGCACTCGGACAATCAGCTCCTCCAAGCAAGCCTCCAGCTAGTTGGGGGCCAATCTCTATCAATATGGAAGAAATTGATTACCCATACCCCATCAGCTATTTTAATTTTTCCATTTATGGGGAGGATGTACGCATAGCGTATATGGATGTAGCACCTAGCGGACAACCAAATGGTCGAACGGTCATTTTTCATCATGGAGGCTTGTATTATGGCTGGTACTGGGCAAAGCAAATCGAATCACTTTCCTCGGAGGGTTATCGGGTCATTGCGAAGGATAGACTAGGGTGGGGGAAGTCCTCTAAGCCAATCATCCCTTATAGCATCAATCTGTGGGCCTCTAATACCGCTCGCTTAATGGACCATCTAGGGGTAGGTGAAGCCTCTTTAGTTGGCCACTCAATAGGTGGGCAAATGGTGACAAGGTTTGCGTTTCTGTATCCTGAGCGAATTACGCACCTCGTTACTGTAAATCAAGTTGGCTTAACTGATAGAAGAGCCGGGAAAGGGTTTCGACCACTATCTGGGCAAATTGATGCAAACCCAAATATGATTGAGGTATACGATTCGTTACTCCGTTGGGCAGACGACAATTATAGCAACTGGCAGCCTTCTTTCCTGAAGCATATGCGTATTCGCTATGGGCAAAGACTGAGCGGTGATTGGCCTCGCCTTGCTCAAGTCAGCCAGTTGACGGGTCACATGAGGGCTATGGATACGGTGGTTAATGACTGGCAGCATATTCAGGCTAAAACACTAATTCTCGGAGGCGAGGAAGATTATCCCTCATTTGCTGACGAGGCCAGGAGGGCGGCTAGTGTCTTTCCGAATGCGGAGACATTTTTAATTCCGGGAGTAGGCCATAACCCTCATGAGGAAGTACCAGAAATTGTAAGTGCTGAACTCATAAGATTTCTAAAATAATTTATATTTAATATTATATATCAATATTTTATATAATAAATTTAATGTATTAAGATAATTATATCAGTCAGCAGACTGGAAAATTTAAGTGCGTTAGAAAATAGTTGATCTCTAACTTCTTAATAAGTGATGAAGATCTTTATTTTCGCTTTTCTAACTAGGTAAGTTACGTATATTATTGATAAAGATGGTTGAAACTATAACTTATTCGCCAGAGGAAGCTTCATGTTGAGAATCAAAAGTATGCCCAGCCTTGCTCTAATGGGCCTGTTTGTCGTGTCGTTTCCTCTCCAAAGTGTTGGTCAGAACCGAAACTATAGTTCGTGGGAGAACGATCTTGGCCCAATCTCTGAGATTGATTGGAACTACGAGCGCGCAGCTCACCTTCTAGAGCGTGCGGGCTTCGGTGGCACTCCTGACACAATACAAAGATTCGCCAATATGTCTCCCAGCGCGGCGGTTACAAGTTTGGTTCATTTTGATAAATCGTCACCAAACGTTAATTCATTTGATCATTCAGGTATTCATGATGCAGGCCTTGATCCTTTCCCTCCAAGCAGGCCAGCAACAACAGAGTTAGCAAAAAAAAATGGAGAGGCACTCGGGGTCAAGGTCAAGCCCACGGGTAACCGTCGCCTTCAACCAGTTGTAAACAAGTTCTTCTATTGGCTAAGAGCCAGTGTTTTAGAAACCAATAGAGTGTCGTATTGGTGGGCCAATCGCATGGTCGCCTCCGAACATCCGTTACAAGAAAAGATGGCTTTATTTTGGCATGGTCATTATGCGGTTAATGAAAGTAAGGTAAGGGACTACCGAAAATTACTTAAAGAATTGGAATTGTTTCATGAGATGGGTACAGGGAATTTTAGAGATTTAATGGTTGCTGTTGCTAGAGATCCAGCAATGCTGTCATTCCTTGATGCTGGAGTAAACATCAAAGGTGCCCCGAATGAGAATTTCGCCAGAGAGATCATGGAACTTTTTACCATGGGGGTTGGGAACTATACAGAGGGGGATATTCGTGAGGCAGCGAGGGCCTTTACGGGTTGGAATTATGATGGTCTCGAGTTCGTTGTTAATGAAGTTGACCATGACAATGATCAGAAAGATTTTCTCGGCCATACTGGAAATTTTGACGGAATTGATATCATCGACATAATTATGGAGCAGCCAGTCACCGCCGAGTATATGGCGGGGAAGATGTACCATTTTTTCGTGCGAGATAGCGTAGACCCGGAACTTGGAGATCAGCTTGGCTCGCTTTTTAGAAATGTTAATTATGATATTTCTTTATTTTTAGAAACTCTATTTCTCTCAAAGGATTTTTATAGTGAGGCCAGCGTTGGCACGCATATAAAAAGCCCAGTCGAACTAGCAGTATCAACCTATGTGAAGTTAGGACTATCGGAGGTACCAGGTGTTCCTGATTTTAATCAGACTACGAGTGCGCTTGGTCAAGCCTTATTTAGACCTCCAACTGTAGCAGGTTGGGCTGGTGGGCGGAGTTGGATTACACCCGGTTTGCTCTTGGAGAGGGGTAATTTCGCGAGGGATGTCTTATTTCCCGACATTAACTTTATACCGCCGGATAGAATGAATGGTAGTAGGGAAATACAGAGCGTAGCCCGGAGGGTGCGAGAGGGGTTGGACATAACTGCAGCAACTCAGCCGTCAAGCATTGGAGAAGGTCAGGTCATGGCTGAGTCCAATATGTTGGCAGACCGTGATGAGGATTTTAACACGCGTTATGGGAGTTTTAGAGGTTGGCAGATGGCCATACAGAGGGTTAAACCAATTCCGCGCCATACAGCCCAGGTTGATCTAAGCGCTATGGTTTTAAAACAAGAAATCAACACTACTTCGGAGGTTGTAGATTTTTTAATTCAGAGATTTATGCGTGTTCCTCCTGGAGCCGACTCAAGGAATATGCTGATTGAATTTTTGACGAATGAACTCGGCACAGAAAACATTGTCGAAGCTGAATCTTATATGGAGGATTCTCTTCGGATGACGTTACATCTATTATTGAGTCAGCCAGAATATCAACTGAGCTGAAATATTATCTGAGACATGAGAGCACATTGTTATGAACCTAAAAAACTCAATGAAGAATAAATTAAAGCGCAGAGAGGTTCTACGCAGAGGAATAGCAGGACTCGGGGTTGCAGGGGTTGGTGCTTCGATACTTCATTCATCGGTAATGTCTCGTGTTGCTGAAGCTGCAACGTTGGCAGAAGCTAACGGCAAAATTTTAGTGGTCTTGGAATTATCGGGTGGAAACGATGGCTTGAATACTGTCGTTCCGTACGGGGATGATGCGTATTATCGACATCGACCCGAAATAGGGCTGCCTAAGAATGAATTAAAAGTCCTTGACGATCATTTCGGTTTAAACCCGGGTATGGCTGGTTTCGAAGGGTTATTTAAGGATGGCAAAATGGCGATAGTCCATGGCTGTGGTTATGAGAACCCTTCATATTCACATTTCACTTCCATGGCTTACTGGCACACCGCAGCGCCTAATAGCGGAGAGGAATATGGTTGGGTCGGACGTCTTGCTGATAACTTAGACCCCTCTGGCTCGTCTAATTTTTTAGTTAATGTCGCGGCAAGACAATCTCTGGCGGTTCGGAGCCAGAAACACGTACCGGTAGTATTTGACCAGCCAAGTCGGTTTATGCGTGAGGCCTTCTTTGAAGAAAAAGAAGCGTTGGATCGTGTTCCAGACGTGGGGAGTGTTGAAAATCCTTCACGTAGATTTCTTCTAGATATTGCTAGGAGTGCTAACGATGCCTCTGAATTGGTTAGGGATGCATGGTCGAACTATCGCTCTCCAGTCGACTATGGAGTAAACAGTCTCGACCTCCCGAAAGTCGTATCGCTCATTGACTCTGGGATGCCGACAAAACTTTATTACGTGTCCTATAGAAATAACGCCTTTGATACCCATGTATTTCAAAATAACGTTCATAGAAGGTTGCTTACCTATACCTCTGACGCAGTAGCTGCGTTTGTTAGAGACTTGGAGCGAATCGGGCGGGCGGATGACGTTGCCCTCATGATCTTCTCTGAATTTGGGAGGCGTGTTCCTGAAAACGTAACTTTAGGTACAGATCATGGTGCGGCAAACGTAATGTTTGTAGTTGGCAATGGGATCAAGGGTGGACATTATGGGGAAATTCCTAGCCTGACCAATTTAGCCGAAGGAGATAATCTTGCGTATACGACAGATTTTCGTCGTGTGTACCAGACACTAATAAACGGCTGGTTAGGTCATGGCGATGGGCCGAGTATTCTGAATGGTGATTTTGAATCTTTTGATATGTTCTCTTGAGCCTATAGCAGATAGCCGCCAACTTGATTAGCAAGGCGTCAGGGCGATAAATTTGAGCCTTCATCCTTGGCGGTAAGCGTTAGATCTACAAAAGATACAAAGTCTTGTTCTAACGCTGGCTTTGCCCAGGGACTTTTCTCCCAGCACATTCTTACACCTGGATTTGTATAGAAACTATTGATGATGCCTTTTAACTTTTCTAGATCTGAGTTTCTGGTCTCAGAAGCGAATTGGCCCCAGTGAAGCCAGAACCAATAGAGCATTGCCCAGTCAAAGGTAGATGCCTCTTCTGGTGTCATATTTAGGTCTGTCCCAAGCTCTTCGTAGTAATTCTCCAATTGTAACCCCTTAGTTATAATTTCTTTGAATTCAGCGTTTAATGAAGTCGCTAGCATCATCTCTCTGACACCTTTTGCTCTCTCTAAACGATTCGCGTCAGCCGCAGCGTCCTTTGAGGCTCGCAGTTGAATTGCAAAGTATCCAAGGGTGAGAGCTACTGCAGCTGCACCAATGATTTCGCCTATTGCTCCAATTGCTTCCCAGTTCATAAAATGGCCTCCAAATGTAAATAATTTCTATACTATTACAATTATTCCTCATCAATGGTCGATCACCCAAGCTTTCCGTAGACTTAAGCTCCGAGATAGAGAGGCAGAGTACATTGAGTTAAAGAAATAAGTAAAAGGAAATCAGATTTGTGTGAAAACAAACGCTAGTTTTCTAAAATCAAATCTAGTTGGAGGGGTGTTCTCTCACTTCAAGCATTATCTCGTTGCGCCTCAGGAAGGGCGGTGTGAATGGCGGATTGTAAGCAGCAGTTTCCGCTCCAGAGACTGTATCTATGCCATGGCTTTGAAGGTTTTCTCTCAAACGCTTCTCATATTTCGCCCTGTTTCGGTCAGTCCACCGTCCTGAGTAACGAATAACTGCCATAATGCGGCCAGGGATCTCTCGGATGAACACTCGCTCATCCGTAGGAGCCGGCGCAGTATCCATGTTAAATTTACTTGGGAGCATGAAAGCAACCTGCAGGAAATCGCCATTTGACTTTTGCTGCACAGGCGCTGTCATCGCTATTTTCTCGCCTGCGTTATCCATGTTCATTTGAACAGGTGCAGTCATAGCGATATCGATGTCTGTATTATTCGCTCCTGTAATATACTTAAAGAGTCTCCGAAAGCCTTCGTTGGAGGCTCCATTATACTCATCTTCCACTGATACATTCGTTTGAGCAACGATATATGGTTGATATAATCGATACTCGATTTTACCATCTTGATAAAGAACTTCGTATTCAGGTTTTTCGAGAGCCACGGCGGGTAGAGTAAATAAGATCAGTATGCTTGCCAGGAAAAAATGATGCTTTATCATTAGTCATGCTCTTTATTGTTCTGTTAACGCCCTTTACGTCCTAGAAACCCATTTGGTTCACTTTTATTAAGATGTACGACCCCAACTTCCTATCTATTCTCCCATCCATTATCGCAATAATCTTGGCGATCACTACGAGGCAGGTAATAGTTTCTCTAGGGGTTGGAATTTGGCTTGGTAATGTTCTTCTGAATGACTTTAATTTGTTGATTGGCCTAGCATCTGGAATTGAAAGTATTATTGGGGTATTTATGGACCCCTCTGACACAAAAGTATTAGTGTTTACATTAGTAATTGGTGGCTTGATAACAACAATCGAACAACTTGGAGGGGTTTCGGGATTAGTTGATTATTTAAACCAGAAGACTTGGGTCAATACTCCCACTAAGGCAAAATGGTTAGCTTATCTGATTGGAGTTTTCATTTTTATTGAATCAAACATTACCTTGTTGATTGCCGGGGCTGTTGCTCGGCCTCTTTTCGATAAATTCAAAATCGCGCGCGAAAAACTCGCCTACATTATCGATTCAACGTCCTCCCCAATCTGTATTATGATTCCGTTCAATGCGTGGGGAGCTTTAATCATTGGGCTCGCGGCGGCATCGAATATCGATAATCCGCTTGAGGTATTCGTTTATGCCATACCGTTTAATCTTTATCCTATTATTGTTATTTTATTTTCGGCTTTTGTTATCTTATTTAATATTAATTTGGGACCAATGAGGCAAGCTCAAGAGGATTTAAGTATAGGGGCTCACTCTGATATAGTTTTAGATGATGAATATAAACAGGGAAAAGCGAAAGCTGTAGGTCAAGCTCGTTATATGCTCATTCCGATAATTTCGTTAGTTGTGGCTATGCCAGTGAGTCTATACATAACGGGTAATGGAAATATTATCGAGGGTTCAGGTTCGACCTCGGTTCTTTGGTCAGTTCTTTTCGCTCTAGCTTCTTGCTGGGCGATCGCGTTATCGAGCCGAAAAAGCAACCTAGATTTTTTGATGCGCCATTTTTTGAAGGGGGCAGGTGATTTCTTGCCGATTTCTGTCATATTGCTCTTTGCTCTGACGCTAGGTGACGTGGCTGGTTCTTTAGGCGCAGGAACCTATGTTTCTGCAATAGCTCGGGATACTGTGAATATTATATTATTGTTGCCTATCCTTTTTATCCTCTCCGCCGTTATCGCGTTCTCAATTGGGTCAAGCTGGGGAACCTTCGCAATTATGATTCCAATTGCGCTTCAAATAGCACTGGAACTGGACTCAGCGACATCTCTTTTCTTAGCCGCCGTTCTTTCAGGTTCTGTATTCGGTGATCATTCGTCACCCATAAGCGATACGACAGTGGTGGCTTCATTAGCTTCTGGGTCAGATCATATTGAGCATGTTAGAACTCAGCTTCCGTATGCATTAATTTGTGCTGCCTTAGCTTGCGGAGGATTCTTTCTTCTGGGCATGATAGCGTTATAGGTAAATAATGATGGTAATTAAAACTTCATATAGGCGCTAACATGGGTTTTCAGAGAATTGAAATTATCGACGCTAAAAAGAAATTTTTTACGATTGACGGAGCACCCAAGAAAGGCGTGAAGGTTATCGACATCAGGGATGAGACATCCTTTAAAGAAGGCCATATTAACTCAGCAGAACATATCGATAATTCAAATTTCTCCGAATTTTTAGAGTCGACGGAAGATAATGATTCGATAGTAGTCTATTGTTATCATGGGCACATGAGCCAAGGAGTCGCTGCACACATATTCGAACACGGGTTTTCGAATGTGTATAGCTTAAACGGTGGTTATGAAGCGTGGAGTGACTGAATCTCACTCGCTCTGTGATGCGTTCTCGTCACCCTTCTGGATTATTCTCTTTATTGTCATCACAGTAACCATATAGACCATGTTGAACATTGCCCATGCGAAAAGTTCGAATGGCCACAATCTGTGAGTATCAGATGATTGAAACTTTGAGAAAATGATTATACTTATCCAAACAGCCAATAAAACAAGAGGAATTTTGGCAGCAACGGACCAAGAGCTTTGCCACTGTCGAGCTGCTGCGACGGGGAGGGCTGCGCTGGCGGCGGTGAAGACTATCACAATTAGAGCAATGACTAAGTTCCAAGCTAATTGAGTCGAGTCAATACCGCTTGACGACTCTGTTTGCCCGTAGATAGATATTGACAATAATAGCGTAGTTACAACTGTCAAAATTTTACTTAGGTTTTCACGCATGCCGCTAGCCTAGGTTGGATGGTTGTTATATAAATTTGATTTAAATATGTAAAAAAGAACTAAATTGTAACATCGCTGATGTAAATACCTATAAAAATCGATTTTCAAGGTAAAATATTGAAAGAAAGTTATATTTTCAATTTTAGATAAAAATTATGGTTCAAACGCAAGTAGAAGATCATTACGAAAATTTGGTTGAATTGAAATATCAACTCTACAATAGCCTGTTTCTAACACTTCCGTTGGATACGGTAGAGGAGATCGGTCTATTGTTGCCTCTACTTGAAGAGCTAAGTCATAAGGGGTTGGAGAGTGGGGAAAATCCCGAAGAGATATTAGAGTCATTTTTCACCGCGCATCTCCCAAATTTATCAGACGATGATAGAAATAAGTGCCTCTTTAAAATAATTCAATATGTAGAAAGGCAGGTTGTCTTGATTGATGCATTGGAGGATGCTGCCTACAAGGAAATACATAGAACAGAAGAGTCAAATAAACTTCGACAGTTAATTGAGCGAGCAGAGTCTCTAGGCTTGAAGGAGGAATTAAAGACAATTCTGTCAGATTTTGGAGCAAGGGTAATTCTCACAGCTCATCCGACACAATTTTACCCAGGGACAGTCTTAGCAATTATCACAGATTTAACTGAGGCAATTAAATCAAATGATATAGGACTGGCCAGGCAATTATTACAACAGCTCGGCAATACTCCCTTTTTTCAAAAAGAAAAACCATCGCCCTTTGATGAGGCTGTGCAATTGTCTTGGTATTTGAGCAATGTATTTTACGAAGCAGCAGGAAATATCCTTGATCACCTTGAAGATTATATTGATAGTGAACGCAAGAGAGAGCCGCTAATCAGTATAGGCTTCTGGCCAGGAGGAGATAGAGATGGAAATCCCTATGTCACCTCTGAAATTACTAAAAGCGTTGCTAATAAATTAAGAGCACGAATTATAGAGTGTTATCGAGGCGAGGTTCGGGAGCTGCGGAGAAGACTTAGTTTCGCTGGGGTACTCAATAAGGTCGAGGCGATTGAGCGTAAGCTTCATGAAGAACTAACAAATCAAATTGATTCTTGCTACTCAGATCCCATCGAGCTTATAAAAGATCTAGATTCGATTCGCTGTATGCTGGAGCATGAGTATCAGGGGCTTTTCGTCGAAAGAATCGAATCCTTCAAAAGGAAAATAAAATCTTTTGGTTTCCACTTTGCAAGTTTAGATATACGGCAGGACTCCCGAATTATTCATGGAACGTTAAATGCCGTACTCGAAGTACAGCCAAGTTTGAAGCCTGATAATTTTGATGATCTTCAAGAACATGAACAGCTTGAAAGCTTGTTATGTCTCCGGGGCTCTATGGATTTGTCTTTGATCAGGGATCCGATTTATGAAGATACCTTAAAATCACTTATTGCTATGAAAGAAATTCAAATAGCGAACGGCGAACGTGCTAGCCATAGGTATATTATTAGTAATTGTAGAGGGGCATTGGATGTCGCTAGGTTAATCGCATTGTTTAATATATGCGGCTGGGACGATCAGGATCTTAGTGTAGACATTGTCCCTCTGTTTGAAACTATTTCAGATTTAAGAGCTTCAGATCATAGTATGCAAGCACTATATGAATCTGTTACTTATCGAGAACATTTAAAAGGAAGGTCTAATAAGCAAACTGTTATGCTTGGCTTTTCTGATGGGACGAAGGATGGTGGCTACCTTATGGCCAATTGGGCTATTTATTCCGCCAAGGAATCCTTGACTAAAATTTCTCGTAGGAACAATGTCGAAGTTATTTTTTTCGATGGTCGAGGAGGTCCTCCCGCTCGAGGCGGGGGAAGCACCTATAAGTTTTATTCATCACTTGGGGCCAACATAGAAGCCAATCAAATTCAGTTAACTGTTCAAGGGCAAACTATTAGCTCTTATTATGGGACGGAGGTTGGAGCGATCCATAATCTCAGACAGCTTATCGCTGCCGGTTTGGAGAATAATCTTAAGGATCGACCTAAGAGAGACTTAACGCAGCCTCAAAGAGGGCTAATGGAAGATCTAGCTGACATCGCGCATAAGAAGTATTTGGATTTTAAGTCTAATCCTTTATTTTTAAATTACCTAAATGAGATGAGTACTTTAAACTATTATGGACAGTCAAATATAGGCAGTCGTCCGACTTCAAGGGGGGGCGCCAAAGACTATCAATTCGAGGACTTAAGAGCGATTCCTTTTGTTGGAGCTTGGGGCCAGCTAAAGCAGAATGTCCCTGGGTACTTTGGCTTTGGCTCAGCACTTAAGGCGATGGAAGACGCTAAACGACTTGATGAATGCATCGAGCTTTATGAGAATTCTGAATTCTTCAGAGCGCTTTTAGCGAATAGTATGCAGAGTATGAGTAAAACGAACTTTTCTCTTACACAATACATGAATAATGATCCTGTCTTTGGAGACTTTTGGAAGGAGATTTATCAGGAATTTGAATTAAGTAAAGAGATGGCCCTAAAGATCTCGGGTCAATCAGTATTGCTTGAGGATAACCCGGGAAGCCGCTCGAGCATTTCGCTGCGGCAGAAGATTGTCCTACCGCTCTTGATTATACAGCAGTTCGCTTTAATCAAAATTAGAGCGCTTAAAAGAGATGAGCTTGATAATCAGGATAAGATAATAATGTTTGAGAATATGATCGTTCGAAGCCTCTTTGGGAACATTAACGCCTCACGGAATTCGGCTTAAAACTAGAGCTTAGTGTTGGGTAACCAAATGTCTGCGATGGAAAGTGCTGCCTCTAGCTCTCGCTCAATTTCGAGATCTGATGAATCAAGCTTTGTCAGAGCTTCTTTAACACCCCACAAAGCCCATAAGTTATGAGGGTGCTCAGTTAAATCCTTTTTATATTCTTCCAGAGCGTTTGAGTGTGCCCCTATTTCCATGTAGGCCGCACCTAACCAATGACGAGGCGAGAAGGGCAGAGGCTCTGGTTCATCATAATTTAAGTTTTCATAAAAAGAGGTGGATTTCTTAAAAGCATCCACTGCAGCTTCCATTTTTCCCTCGCTCCAAGCTATTTCTCCTTCTAATATGCCTGCCATCGCCCCCACAATATCTTTGCCAGCATGAAATCTAAACCTTGCCGCAGTAGTTTTAGTGAGATCCTGCAGTGAATCTAGAATCGCCCTTGCGGCCTCAATATTACCTTCCTTTAGAAATGCATAGCCTCGGGAGAAATCATACATGCTCCTGTTTATCTCTCCGTTTGGTTCATCTTTGATCTGTAAGACCTCATCGAACCGTCCGAATCGGATCAACGCCATCGATAGCATTGCAGTATTACCATTCAGTTTGGCAAGATCTTTAGCGGCTTGGATCGCGGAAGCGCTCTGTCCACTCATGCTAGCCGCATAGTAAAGCATTGTAAGGTTATGCGTTGGATAAATAGCGAAGCCTTTGCCATACGCTGCTTTTTGATCCGAGTGCCACGCCTTGGTATTCGATCTAACTGCCTCTTGCCAAAGCCCCATCTCATTCCAAGTATGACTGGGCATGTGATTGATGTGGCTTGCACCAGGAATTGTATCTCCTAAATGCTCAGCACAGGGTGCGGCTAATTCTGGTGTGGGAGTCGATTCGGTCGCATGGACCAACAGATGACAGGCACCTGGGTGAGTTATATCCCTGTCTAGGACCGATAAGAGTACACTGTGGAGTCTTATCACGTTAGGGTCTTCCAGGCTACGATAGCCGCGCCTTTCCTCTAGCAGAAAAAGTGCATCGCCATATAATGTTACAATGGTTAAATCGTCCGGGTACTTCCCCGCTAAATCAGCCATGGCATCTGCGTATGCCTGATCTTGTTCTCGGCGATTTTGAGGCTCAAAACTATCAATATAGCGGACCTGAAGTGCTTTTATCATATCGATTTCTTTCTGAGTCGCATTGTCGAGCCTACTAAGTGCTTGTTGCACTGCAAAAAAGGCTCTTGGCGCCTGTGTAGTTGTCATAGCACCATTAAGATAAGAGCCCCAAGCCCAGGCCTCGCCCCACCAACAAATCGCGCAATCTGGGTCCGCCAAGTGTGAAGCTTGGAATGAACGTGCAGCCTCCTCTTTAGCAAAAGCAAACATTAGCTGAAAGCCTTGATTAAAGTATGCTTGTGCCAATTGATTTTCGGATGAAATTGTGAAGTGGAAACTACCCATGGCCTCCGGGTAGAGTTCCATGGGTTGATCAAATGATTCAGGATATTCAACGTTTTGTGACAGTAAAGTGGACGAAAAACTTATTAAAAGTACTGCAATTAAAACTTTATTGGTCATGATCGATCCTGGTAGAGAGAATTTAGATTTTTTTTAATGATCACAGAGAGAAATCAAATGGTGCATTTGGACCAAGTGGCAAAGCGAGAATGACCCAAATTATTGTCATGACTAATCCCGCAAATAGAAGCGATATTGAGTAAGGTAGCATTGTCGCGGCAAGGCTACCGATCCCAAATTCTTTTTGCCATCGTTGGCAGAAAATAAGAATAAGAGGAAAGTAGGGCATAAGAGGGGTAATAATATTCGTCGCGCCGTCACCCACTCGGTATGCGGCGGTACTCATTTCTGGGCTTATACCCAGCAGCATCAGCATTGGAACAAGCACGGGGGCTAACAGTGCCCATTTTGCGCTCGCTGAACCTATAAATAAATTGATAATAGCGCCAAACACGATTATGAGAGATAGCAGAACGGCATCTGGTAAATTTGAACTCTGCAAAAAAGATGCGCCGTTTATTGCGAAAATCAAACCCAAATTAGACCAAGCAAACATCGCAACGAAATGAGCTGCTGTAAATGCGAGAACCAAATAGTAAGCTAAATCAGACATCGACTCGCTCATCATTTGAACCACATCTCTATGGTTCTTAATAGTTCCGGCACCATGCCCGTATGCCCAGCCCATAGCCAAGAAAACTATAAAAAATCCTGCAACAAAGGATTGAAGCAGTGGATTATATTTCGCGATGCCCACTTCATTGTCATCTATAAGTGGTGTGCCTGGCACTATACACAACAAAATCCATAGAGCTATTATACTTATTAAGGCGATCCCACTATTTTTTAACCCGTTAACTTCATTTTCTTGGAGTTTTGAATTCGGAGATTTAACGATTCCTGCTGTCTCACTAGCACCGTTGCTCGGCATTAACCGATCTAAGCGTGGTTCAATAATCTTGTCTGTGACATACCAGATTACCGGTAGAAAAATGAGTGTCATCCCGCTTATAAAGTACCAATTACCAAGCATATTAGCATTCCAAGTTGGATCTAGTGTCTCTGCAGCTGCTTCGGTAATGCCGAATAATAGCGGTTCTAATTGGCCTGGAATTAGATTAGCTGAAAATCCTCCAGAAACTCCAGCAAAGGCGGCCGCGATACCAGCGATTGGATGCCTGCCAGCGGCGGCGAAGACGACGCCAGCCAGTGGTATCAAAACCACATATGCTGCGTCGGCTGCGAGATTCCCTAGCATACCAATTAACGCCACAGCGGGTGTTAGCAGATAAGACGGGGCTTTTGACATAGCGCTACTCATTGCGGTTGCGAACAAGCCGGACCGCTCAGCTACACCAGCCCCAAGCATAACGACCAGTACATAGCCTAGCGGGTGAAATCCTGTAAAGGTAGCTGGCATGTCTACCAAAAGTCTTCGTATATTATCTGAAGAAAGTAAACTCTCGGCCCGGATCATCAGCGGATTTCCGGCATCGTTAAGAATCGTGGGATGGAGTGCTGAGATACCAAAGAAACTTGCTATTACGCTTATTGATACAACGACTGCAATACACCAAATGAAGATAAATACGGGATCAGGCAGCTTATTCCCGGATCTTTCAATCCAGTTTAGTAATCCTTGTGTTGAAGAAGGTTGTGCGCTCTTAGTCATTTATTTTTGTTGTTTACACTGCGAGTTAACTATAGCTTGAAATTAGCGCAATAAACGAAAAAACGCGCGTAAATCTTCCAGGTAAAGTCTCGGCTTTTCGAGAGCAGCAAAATGCCCACCTTCTTCCATAACCGTCCAGTGCCTCAAATCATAAGAGCTTTCCGCCCACGCACGTGGTGTTATAAATATTTCGGCTGGGAATACAGCTGCACCAGTGGGTACATTAATAAATTCCATCGGTTTAATTTGCTCTGCATTCCGGTTTTCAAAATAAATTCTGGTAGAGGAGGTGATCGTATTGGTAAACCAGTAGATGGATATATTAGTGAGTAGTTCATCGTAGGTGAAATGGTTTGCTAGATCGCCCGTGTTATCTTGAGGCATGTCAGTCCAACCATGAAACTTCTCTACAATCCAGGCGGCTAATCCCGAAGGCGAGTCCGCTAACCCATATCCGAGGGTTTGAGGCTTAGTTCCTTGGATCTGCTGATAAGCCACCTCGTTCAGCATGTATGCTCGTCTATCAGATTGAGCAGAGGCTTCAGTTTCGCTGACATTAGCCCTTTGCTCAGCATCAGATGGAGGTGAGGCAAGGATCATATTTGAATGGAGACCGATTAGCCTTTCCGGAAAATGATTTGCTAAGTGCCGGTTTATGATTGCCCCCCAATCACCACCTGCGATTGCATATCTTTCATACCCTAACTTCTGCATCAACTCAGCTAGAATAACTGCGATTCGTTCTGGAGAGTATCCTGGCTCCGATGGTATTTCTGAAAAGCCGAAACCTGGTAGGGATGGTGCGACAACGTGAAATGAATCAGATATGTCCCCGCCGTGATTTAGCGGGTCTGTGAGCGGGCCAATTATCTTGCTAAATTCTGAAATAGAACCTGGCCAACCATGGACAATCATCAAAGGTATAGCATCAGGATTAGAAGAGCGTTCGTGAATAAAATGTAGTTTGAGACTCTCAACTTCAGTTGTAAATTGATCGAACTGGTTGAGCATTTCTTCTTGAGCTCTCCAATCAAATTCATCCCTCCAATAGGCTAGAAGATCATTCATCAGGGAGAGATCAGTACCGTATTCCCAGGCTATATTATTCAGCTGGTCTGGTATTCGTGTGTTATCAAGGCGCATTTTCAGATCTATAATGTCTGCATCAGTTATCGATATCTCAAAAGGCGAAATCTGGTTATTGGCCAGCTTTGTATTATTCATATTGTTAACAGAAGGGGTGGCGGAATCGTTCTCGTATGTTGACAAACGATCGGAAAATTGATTATTTGATAATGCGAACTGTGAAAAAAATAGAGCGCTCAAAGCTACGAAATTGAATATCATAGAGTAAGGTTGAAATTGACAATATATTCTCATAATCCTTTCTAAAGACCTTCTAAGAGCAGTTGAGATAAAAACTAATTAAATACTAAAATATCCAACCGTATTTTAATGCTAGTCGCTGTCATTGGTTATGGTCTAACCGCAGGAATCATGCCGTAATAGACGTTATCAATCAACCAGCGGAGGGTCATAATCAACAATGAGTTTGTTTAAATTTGCTAATAAAACCCAAGAATTACCTAGTTCTGAATTAACGCTACCCGATCGTCCTGTCGCAATAGACGTGAATCCTATCCATTATGTATCAGGCCACCGGTTTGTTGAACCTATTCCCAACCACATGAAGAAAGCCGTGTTTGGTATGGGCTGCTTTTGGGGAGCTGAACGTTTATTTTGGACTCTTCCAGGAGTTTATAGTACCGCTGTTGGTTATTCTGGAGGGATTACAGTCAATCCTTCATACGAAGATGTTTGTTCGGGGCAGACGGGCCATAGTGAGGTGGTCTTAGTCTTTTACGACCCGGTAATAGTGACTTTCCAGGAGTTACTTAAAGTTTTTTGGGAGTCTCATAACCCTACACAGGGCATGAGGCAAGGAAATGACGTAGGCACTCAGTATCGGTCAGCTATTTATGGAGCAGATAAGTCTCAGATGGACGAAGCAGAGGAGAGCCTAATAACATTTCAGTCGGTACTAGCGGAAGGAAACTATCAAGGAATTACTACAGAAATCAAGATTTTAGATAATTTTTATTATGCTGAAGATTATCATCAGCAATATTTGGCTAAAAACCCCAATGGGTATTGTGGGATATTAGGAACCGGAAAAATATTTCCGGGTAAATAGTCAGGTTAAGCTCATACTTCGACGATAATAATTGGTGAGCTTAAGGAGTAATTATTAACGAATTAAAACAATTAGTTATTGGCATATCCTCACGAGCATTATTCGATTTAAGTGATAGTCACCGAGTATTCGAAGAACAAGGACTTGACGCATATCAAAAGTATCAAATTTCTCGAGAGGGCGAGCCATTAAAAGAAGGCTTCGCCTTTACCCTGGTCAAAAAATTACTGAATTTAAATGACTCTTTGCCCCATAAGCCTGTCGAAGTAATTCTTTTATCCAGAAATTCAGCCGATACCGGGTTGAGAATTTTTAACTCTATTGAGCACTATGGTCTAAATATTACCCGTGCAGCATTTACTGGCGGTGATTTTCCATACCGATATGTTTCCGCTTTTAACTGCCATCTGTTTTTATCCTCTGATGGCGCAGATGTCCGTAAAGCCCTAGATCTAGGGGTGGCTGCAGCTACTATACTGCCTTCAAAGAAGAGCAATGCATCACGGAGAACATTGAAGATTGCTTTTGATGGCGATGCAGTTCTTTTTTCTGATGATTCCGAGAGAATCTTTAAGTCCTCTGGTTTGGAGGTTTTCACTCAGAAGGAACAAGAAGCTGCGGAAGAGCCTTTAGGTGGAGGTCCATTCAAACCATTTTTGTTCGCGTTACAACAAATACAAAAGGCATTTCCGGACAACGATGTCCCTATTCGAACATGTCTAGTTACAGCTAGGTCTGCTCCAGCCCATGAGAGGGTAATAAGAACACTTAGGGCATGGGATATCAGAATTGATGAGTCTTTATTTTTAGGCGGTTTAGAGAAAGGGGAATTCCTGAAGGCCTTTGATGCAGATGTTTTCTTCGATGACCAACAAAGCCATTGCGCGTCGGCTAGCGACCACGTCACTACAGGTCATGTGCCACACGGGGTAGCTAACGAGTGAATCTCTTAAAAGCTATAAATAGTTCCCAAGATAAGTAATATCAGCGCGAGAATTCGTTGTAATAGCTTATCTGGTAGCCGAGCGCTGACTTTTGTTCCAATATGAATCGCTGGTAAGGATCCTATAAGTAGGCTCACTAAAAGAATTAGATCAACGTATCCGCTTAAAAGATAGCCTAACCCGGCAATAAGAGTTAACGGAACCGCATGAGCTATGTCCGTGCCCACGATGCGGACAACTGTAGTGTTAGAGTAGATTGTTAAAAGAATGGCGGCGCCGAACGCTCCTGCGCCTACCGATGACAAGGTCACACAGACTCCGAGGAGTAAACCCATGACCCAAGTTATTGCAAAACGATGCCTATGCAATGGGATCATAAAAAACCCTGGTCGCTCGGCTACTGAATTTTCTCTTATATAATCTTTTAATATCAATATTATACTGGTTACTATTAACATAATACCTAAGCTTCTTGTCAGCAATTCCTCAAATCGCGGTGACTCTTGAAAGCTAGTATCTAAGAAAAATACATGTAAAAGCACAGAGACAGGTATGCTGCCGCAAGCGAGTAATGCAACGATTTTCCAGTCAACATTACCTCGCTTGTGGTGGGCTATAGCGCCATTTGCCTTTGTAATCGCCGCATATAATAGATCGGTTCCTATAGCGATTGGAGGTGGATATCCAAAGACTAGGAGAAGAGGTGTCATTAATGATCCGCCACCTACGCCAGTGACACCAATAGCGAAACCGACAGCCGCTCCTGCCATTATGTGGAGAATGAAATCCATGTCCTAAAATCTCATGACTTAAAATAAAGTACTCACGTCCAAATTGTTGCAACCATTAACGGGTGTGAAGACCGCATTCCCTGTGCCCTAGAACCTTGGTAGGATCAAAGTAGTTGGTTTCATTGGGAAGGTTGTTAGCCCTCAAATATCCCTCAATGTCTTTGTCACTCCAATAAAAGAAAGGGCTGATCTTTAAGACTCCATCGCTCGAACTGGAAGCTATGTCTAATGAATCTCTGAATTCAGTCTGTCCTTTTCGTAGGTTGTTAAACCAAAGGTCGGGTCTGTGTTCTGCCATTGCTCGTCCGAAAGGTTCTAATTTCACTTCTTCAGTGAAATCCCGATGCAGAGGGTCACTAATTTCTGGGATGCCACCCATCAGGGCATTTCTGTGTGCGGTGGATTTTCTAGGGAGATAGACAGATAGTTGAAGATGTAATTTGCTGGTTAACTCGTCGGCATGGCGATAAGTATCTGGAGTATTATAGCCCGAATCACACCAAATCACGGTCATATCGGCTTTCTGTGCTACGCAGGCATAGAGCAAAGCTGCCTCATATGGGCCGAAGTTTGTGGTCACAATAGGGCGCTTACTTCTTGAGACCGCCCAATTGATGATGCCTTCGGGGGTTTTTCCGCGCAACTCCTTATTGATTTCTATTAAATCTAGATCCATTTTTGCCTCAACTGCTTTATTTTTATTCTCTGAAAATCTGGAATTCAATCTAACGCATAGGTAATGACTCGTATAAACCTACCCATCTAGACTACCGCCTAAAGGGAGGGCTGGTATTTTACACTATTAAAGCTAATAATATTATGATCTTAGATCTTAATATGAAGATTCGTTAACATCTTAATTTGCTGGGAAAATAACAGTTTGCTTGGGAGGCTGGTCGAGAATGGAAATTGCGTGTTTAGATTTAGAAGGGGTGCTCATTCCAGAAATTTGGATAGGTTTTGCAGAAGAAACTGGAATAACTGAACTGCGGGCGACTACGCGGGACATTCCAGACTATGACGTTTTGATGAGGCAAAGACTTCGAATATTGAAGGAGAATAATTTAGGATTGACAGATATACAGAGCGTGATATCCGGAATGTCCCCGATGGAAGGAGCCATCGAGTTTGTCACTTGGCTTAAGGAGAGATTCCAGCTGGTTATTCTATCGGATACATTCTATGAGTTTTCAGAGCCTTTGATGCGTCAACTAGGGCTTCCCACTCTTTTTTGTCATCGTTTGATTGTGGATTCTAACGGCACTATTACGGATTATAGGTTGCGTCAGAAGGATCCTAAAAGGCAGTGCGTCAAAGCGTTCCATAGCCTTAATTTTAGAGTAATTGCTTCCGGAGACTCTTACAACGACACAACGATGTTATCCGAGGCCGAAGCAGGTATTTTATTTCGAGCCCCGGCGAATGTTATTGAGGAGTTTCCTCAATACCCATCTGTCTCGAGTTATGAGGAACTCAAGATGGAGTTCCTTAAAGCTAGTGAGAGAGACTTAAGCTATAAGTGAAGACCTTTTTACCCTCAAGGATAAATAAAAAAAATTTGCTATGACAGCTCAAGAGAGCCGAAGCGCACCATATCTAATAAAATCTTCGCACAGCTACTAGTATGATTATTATCGATGAAGCTTTTATAGCAACACGTGTGGTTCATCTTCCTTACTAAATCTATTTCTTCTAAATCAACAGGGTAGGTTCTACCGTCGTTAAAAAAAAGTACCAAACCTTGTTTTTCGAGTTCGCAGAAGGCTATGCGACTAGCAGGATGAAGGTTTATTTTCATCTCTGTGTCTATTAAATGTAAAAGATGTTTTAGCGAATCAATTTGTTGATCTGCAGAAAAAATCTCTTTATATCGAGGTTGCGTAACAAATGCTCCAAATGATCGACAAAACCCTTCATAGTCGCAAGAGTCTGAGGAGTTGAAAGCCTCGCGAAGATCTCTGTTAGCTATTTCGCAATCATAACTCGGAACTTCAGAATCATTAATATTCTTAAAACGACGAAAAGGATTGTCAGATCCTACATTTCCCTCCTTATCATGAGGGTACATCTCAAATGCTGATGGTGCTCTAAATCCAACTGAGTAACATAAACTGTTTGAAATAGAGGTTCCGTTATGCGACATATGCGGAGGGATATAAAGAGCATCCCCCTCTTCAAGAACAAATTCTTCAGTCGGTGAAAAATTACGAAGCAAATCTAGCCCCGAAGAATTATCGATTTTGGTATTAGGGTCGCAAAATTGTCCCAGTTGCCACTTTCTGCGTCCTTCTCCTTGAATTAAAAACACGTCATAATGATCAAAGTGAGGGCCAACTCCTGCCTCAGCGGTTGCGTAAGAGACCATAATGTCATCTAGCCTCCAACTGGGGAGGAAACTGAATGAATCTTTTATCATTCTTACTCTGCGGTCATATAGATCCACACTTTGAACAAGCAAAGTCCAATTTTCATTTGGAAGTTTTTTAAAAACCTCCTCCTTGAAGGGGCCGTGTCGAATCTTATGAGGAGGATTCTCTTCAATTAAACGAGATTCGACGAAATCTTCACAGGCCAAGCCAGCCAGCTCGTTTGGACTAATCAGCTCATTGTATGGGAGAAACTCTTTGATAAGTTTCGGTTTCTTCTGCCAGGTGTTGGTCAGGAAGTCTTTTGGGTTGAACTTAGGATAATGCTTGGTTGACATTAAACGGAATTTGCCTGAGAGATCGAATCTCCGATGTACCCCCGCGGTGTGAGTTCCAAAAGTATAGCTTTAGAGGATTTCGGAATGTCTAAAGTTAAAATAAACGCTTTCAAGGTTTCTTGGTTTATTTCTTTCCCACGAGTAAGTTCCTTAAGTTTTTCGTAAGGTTTTTCGATTCCATGTCGTCTCATCACTGTTTGAATTGGCTCTGCTAATACTTCCCAACAATTATCAATGTCTCTGTCAATTGCTTCAGTGTTAAGTTCTAACTTGGCAATTCCCCGAAGATGGGAACGATAGGCGATTAAGCTATACCCAAAACCACTCCCCAAACTCCTTAGTACCGTTGAGTCAGTAAGATCCCTTTGCCAGCGAGATATCGGCAATTTTGTAGATAAGTGATTAAAAATCGAGTTTGCTAGGCCGAGATTTCCTTCGGAATTTTCAAAGTCAATTGGGTTTATCTTGTGAGGCATAGTGGATGACCCTATCTCCCCGCTAACAATTGATTGTCTAAAATAATTGAGAGATATGTAGCTCCAGATATCACGATTTAAATCAAGTAGGACCGTGTTATACCGTGCAAAGTCGTCTAATAGTTCTGAAATGTAATCATGAGGCTCTATTTGGGTTGTATAAGGGTTCCATTGAATACCTAAATCAGATACAAACTTTTTTGTAAGATCTGACCAGTCAATTTCTGGGTATGCAATTATATGAGCGTTATAGTTTCCGACTGCTCCGTTCATTTTTCCAAGAATATTACTGCCTTCAATAAAATTAAGCTGCCTTTTTAACCTATAAGCAACGTTTGCGAATTCCTTTCCTACGGTTGTAGGCGATGCCGGCTGCCCATGGGTTCTTGAAAGCATAGGTTGCTCTGAGTAACTTCTTGCTAGCACTGAAATTCGCTCAAGGATCTCTCGCATCACTGGAAGCAAAACTTTATCCCGGCTATCTTTAATCATGAGAGCGTAGGCTAAATTATTTATATCTTCCGAAGTGCAGGCGAAATGTATAAATTCTGTAAGTGGTTTAAGATCTGAATTTTTCTCTAATTTCTCTTTTAAAAAGTATTCAACCGCCTTTACATCATGGTTCGTAATTTTTTCAATATCTTTAATTCTTTGCGCATCTTCCAAACTAAATTTATCAATAATAGAGTCCAATGATTGCAGATCACTGCTTTTGAAAGCACTTAACTCAACTATCTTCGAGCAGTTGCACAGGGTTTTTAACCACTCGATTTCCACTCTTAAGCGATAAAAAATCAAGCCATATTCGCTGAAAAAGGGACTTAATTCTTCACACTTAGCTTTATAACGTCCATCAAGAGGGGACAGTGATAATAGCGGATTTGTTTGAGGTGTTTGCATATTCAATGATTCCGAGTATCAATTATTAATTGCCGTGGCTCGACGGTCCCCTTCGTAGCTAATTGTTGCACTAAGGCTGCGCATTGGGCAACTGAGCACAATGCTATATTTTGATTTTCCCAGGTATTAAGGCTAAATGTGTTAGCCTTCAATTATCGCACCTCCTAAACATCGCTGATCAGTATAGAAAACTACATGCTGTCCAGGTGTGATTGCTCTTTGAGGCTTTTCGAAGTCAACCTGAAGGAAACCATTTAAGTGGTTTGTGACTGAGCATTTCTGGTCTGTCTGACGATACCTAACCTTTGCAGAACAATGTAATGGTAATTTTGGTTTTTCTTCGTTAATCCAAAAAATTTGACTGGCAACTAAACTAGTCGAATATAAATCGTCATGCTCGTTACCCTGAGCGACTACTAGAACGTTCCTTTTTATATCCTTATCTATTACGTACCATGGTTGCTCTGGTTGATTTTTGACTCCACCAATCCCCAGACCTTGCCTTTGGCCATGAGTATAAAACATCACCCCTGAGTGCTTTCCGATGACTGTTCCATCCTTAGTCTCAATATCGCCACTTTTCCCTGGGAGATATCGAGATAGAAAATCCTTGAATTTGCGCTCACCAATAAAGCAGATGCCTGTACTATCTTTCTTACTATGCGTGGATAAATTTAAACGCTTAGCAATATTTCGTACTTTGGATTTTTTTAGATCACCAATTGGAAATATACTCTTATGAAGGCACTTTTCGCTCACTTGGCTTAAGAAATAGCTTTGATCCTTTTGGGTGTCATTGCCTTTAAGTAATCGAGTTTGGTTATTGGTATATTCTTTTCTTACATAATGACCTGTAGCGATTAAGTCAGCGCCCAGCTCTGTCGCGTATTCTAAAAAAGCTTTAAATTTGATCTCTCTGTTGCACAAAATATCGGGGTTTGGGGTTCGTCCTGCCTTATACTCTGTTAAAAAGTGTCTAAACACGTTATCCCAATATTCCGCTGAAAAATTGGCGATATGTAAATTAATGCCTAGCTTGTCGCAGACACTGACGGCGTCTGCCAAATCCTCTTTAGCAGTGCAATATTCTGTGCCGTCATCCTCTTCCCAGTTTTTCATAAAGAGCCCCTCGACGTGATAGCCGGACTCTGTCAACAAATATGCTGCGACCGAGGAATCGACTCCTCCAGACATCCCAACGATTACGTGTTGGCTAACATTCATGATTGAAATCTCTCCAGCACCTCGGGGAAATAAGCGAAAGAGGGTAATGATTTCTCTCTTTAAAATCGTCCAGATTTTGAAGGACGAGAGGGCTGCGCATCTGATGCTTTACCGCTTTTGCTTCTTCAATGCTCATCCAACAGGTATCGATTATATCCTTATCCAGTTCAATATCTGCTCGAAAATTATCGGCGCTTGCTACAAACAAATGGCGCACATAACAAATACCAGTCTTATTTGAGGTGTAGTGGTAAATACCTAGAAACCCAGTGATTTCCGCTTCCCAGCCGGTTTCTTCAAGCACTTCCCGCTCCGCCGCCTCTATGAGAGTTTCATTAATTTCTACATGGCCAGCAGGTTGATTGTATACCACTTCATCAGCTTCTTTTTCTCTGACAAATAAGAATTTTCCATTCTTGTGGAGAATACACGCTACCGTTAAATGCGGTTTAGGCATAGAATAATCATTCTCTTAAAGTATGTAACAAAATCACATTATATACTTTGTTTGAAAAATTGTATGATATTCAGTAATAGGACGGACGTGATGGTATTGGGGTGAAATATCCATGAATGAGCTTAGTCATTTAGATGATAAAGGCAATGCCAGCATGGTAGATGTTGGTGAAAAGTCTAATACAAAACGAGTAGCGATCGCCATTGGTTCTGTCTCGATGACAAGAGAAACATTGGAAGTCATTCTTAGTGGTAACAATAAAAAGGGCGATGTATTTTCGGTGGCTAAAATTGCTGGAATACAAGCTGCAAAAAACTGTTCACAGTTAATACCCCTTTGCCATCCTTTAATGCTGACTAGTGTTAAGTTAGATTTTACGATTGAGGAAGATAAGTGCAAGATAGCGATAAAAGCAGAATGCAAAGTTAATGGGCCTACTGGAGTTGAAATGGAAGCTCTGACGGCGGTATCAGTTGCTGGTCTAACTATCTATGATATGTGCAAGGCGGTTGACAAGGAAATGATAGTCGGACCTTTTGTTCTGCAAGAAAAGTCTGGAGGAAAGAGTGGTCACTTCGCTCGTTAGAGGCATAAAAATAACATGTTAAAAATAATTTATTTTGCAAGCTTAAGAGAGCAACTGGGTGCTGAGCAACATGAATTTTCTCTCCCAAAGACTGTCACAAACGTTGGAGAGCTTGTCGAGGTTCTTAAGGAACAAAACCCAGATCTAAAAGATGTCTTTGATTCCGCTCCAAAGATATTAGTAGCGGTTAATCAGGTCGTAGTCTCGAAAGATTTTAAGTTAACTGAGAATGATGAAATAGCATTTTTTCCGCCAATGACTGGTGGCTAGTTTGTTTGGTGTAACAATATGATTGCTGTGCAACAAGAAGATTTTGATCTAGGTGTCGAGCATAAAAAACTGATAGACAGCACACAAAGTGTTGGCGCAATTGTTACTTTTACTGGGTTAGTTCGGCAGATCTATGAGCGACAGTTGAATGATGATTTGGTTCAATCATTGTACCTTGAGTATTACCCTGGCATGACTGAGAAGGCGCTGGAAAATATTGAAAGCCAAGCTAGTACTAAGTGGGACTTGCTCGGGACGAGCATCATACACAGAGTGGGGGAACTCAAAGCGAATGAGCAAATAGTTTTTGTCGGCGTCGCGAGTCGTCATCGAAAGGACGCATTCCTTGCAGCTCAGTACATTATGGATTTTTTGAAAAATGAAGCACCGTTTTGGAAAAAGCAAAGGACGGAAAAGGGTGGTAAGTGGATAGAGAGCAAACAGTCTGATATCGATGCTGCAAAGCAGTGGCTTTAATTAAGAGCTTTAACTATTTGTTTTGAGAATTGGCCAGGCAACAAGTCACCTAACTGCCAATTACCAACTGTAATTCTTACTAATCTTAATGTAGGAAAACCAACAGCTGCAGTCATTCTTCTAATCTGTCTATTCCTCCCCTCATAGATTGTTATTTCAATCCAACTTGTAGGTATAGAATTTCTTACTCTGATAGGTGGGGTTCGCGCCCAAAGAGGTGAAGGTTCAGAAATTCGACGAACTAGCGCAGGCTTCGTTATACCGTCGTTGAGCTCAACGCCTTTTCGCAGCGTCCCTAGCGCCCGTTCATTGACGATCTTTTCGATTTGTACGATGTATTTTTTTCCAATCTTAAATCTGGGATCACTAATTTGGTTCTGGAGTTTCCCATTATCCGTTAGGACTAATAAGCCTTCCGAGTCTTTATCGAGGCGGCCTGCAGGATAGAACCCTTTCTCTTGAATAAACGCTGAAAGGGTTTCTGCTTTATTTCCGCCTGAGAATTGAGAAATAACTCCGAAGGGCTTGTTCAGCAAAAGTATATTCGGCATTAAAGTCGCTATCCGCTAAACAGAAGCAGTCAGGCTGCTTTAAGGGAGTATTTATGCCTCATAGATAAAAAAGCTAAAACCTAAGAGAACTCGCAGTCTACTCGTTATTCGCGTTCTCAGATAGCTCTGTTATCCCGGTTGGTTCCGCCTCATCCAATGGTTCAGGCTCGTCAGACGGTTCGGATTCATCTGATAAGTCTTCATCACTCTGTGAAGAGGAGATATCGCTTATTGGATGAATATTTGCTGCATGTAGACCTTTTGGTCCTTCTATAGCATCAAAAGATACGAGTTGGCCTGCTTTAAGAGTCTTATAGCCATCCATACCTATGGCGGAATAGTGAGCAAATAAATCGTCACCACCGTCGTCTGGCAAAATAAACCCAAACCCTTTGGCGTTATTAAACCATTTAACCTGTCCCTTACTCATGGAATCTTCTCCATTATTCTTATAATTATTTGGTAATGACACAGTCAAGATCGTTGTCGTACACCATAGTTCACTTTATGTCAAAAATGCAATAATATTTTTGAATTGAAATATGGTTTTCTGGCTGAAATGAGCAAAATTAAACGGGTTTCAGGGTATAATGTAAAACTGCAGCCATTCCGCGGTATGGGTAAACTAACGGGGTCTAAACTAGATTCCTCCACATCAAGTATCAACTATCATGATTAGGCAGACAGAATCTCCCACCAAAGGCTCATTATTGCTCGCAAAGAGAATTCATTGCAGCTCAGGTGATGAGTCGGACGAAGATCAAGGACAAGATCTTGGTACAATAATAAAAGAAGAAAAGCCGAAGCTAGAGAAACCCCCTCTTTATAAGGTGGTCTTGATTAATGACGATTATACGCCAATGGATTTTGTAGTTGAGATATTAAGAGTATTTTTCGGCATGAATATAGAAAAAGCGACGCAGATTATGTTGAAGGTTCATACAGAAGGAAAAGGAGTGTGTGGAGTGTATACTAAGGATGTAGCCGAAACTAAGGCAACTCAGGTAAATGACTATTCGAAAGAATGCGAACAGCCGCTGCTATGCTCTGTTGAAGTTGATAGGTAAAGACTAAGCCATTTGAGAATAAGTAAATGTTAAGCAAAGAACTAGAAATCACACTTAATTTAGCTTTTAAGTCTGCTAGCGATAACAAACATGAATTCATGACTGTTGAGCACTTATTACGGGCTTTGCTCGATAATGAGACAGCATCGAATATCTTAAAGTCTTGTGGTTGCGATTTAAATGCATTGCGCAGTCTACTGGATGACTTTATACAATCAACGACCCCAATTACGAATGGCTCTGAATCAAAAGCAGAGACTCAAGCTACACTTGGTTTCCAAAGAGTGCTTCAAAGGGCTGTTTTTCATGTCCAGTCTTCTGGTAAGCAAGAAGTCACTGGAGCGAATGTATTGGTCGCTATATTTAGCGAACAAGAAAGTCAGGCTGTTTATTTTCTGAAGCAACAGAAGATAGCTCGACTCGATATAGTCAATTTTATTACTCACGGTATCTCAAAGACTTCTCAAGGCGAGGATTATGAACAGGAAAATCATGAGCGGGACGGCGGTGATGGGCCCAATACTCAAAACAGCCCATTAGTTGAATTTTCAACTAACCTTAACGAGCGGGCTGAATTAGGAAAGATTGATCCTTTAATAGGGCGGGAGAAAGAAGTTAACAGAGTTGTTCAAATTTTGTCACGACGAAGGAAAAACAACCCATTACTGGTCGGAGACTCAGGTGTGGGAAAAACTGCTGTAGCAGAGGGCTTAGCTAGATTAATAATAGAAGGCCGCGTGCCCGAAGTATTGTCCAAAAGTATAATTTTTTCACTTGATCTCGGCGCACTTCTCGCAGGGACCAAGTATCGAGGCGACTTTGAAAAACGATTTAAGTCACTTCTAAATGAGTTAAAGAAAAATGAGAACGCGGTATTATTTATTGATGAAATACATACGATTATTGGCGCTGGCGCAGCATCTGGAGGTGTAATGGATGCGAGCAATCTTCTGAAACCAGCATTGACCTCGGGTGACCTAAGATGCATTGGCTCTACAACCTATCAAGAATATCGTGGTATTTTTGAAAAAGACCGAGCCCTTTCTCGTAGATTTCAGAAAATTGATATCGAAGAGCCTGATATTGATACCACTTACAAGATACTCAGAGGCTTAAAACCACATTTTGAAAAATATCATAATCTTCGATACAGTGATAAATCACTTAAAGCGGCCTCCGAGCTGGCCGATCGATACATTAATGACAGATTTATGCCGGATAAAGCCATTGATGTTATTGATGAGGCAGGGGCTTTTCAAAGACTGCAACCAAGCAGCAAACGTAAAAAGTTAATACAAGTCTCCGATATGGAGCGAGTCGTTGCCTCTATAGCTAATGTCCCTCCAAAACACGTTACGAAATCTGACATAGATTCGCTTAAGAGCCTTGCGACGAATTTGAAAATGGTTGTTTTTGGTCAGGATGAGGCTATCGACTCTTTAGCAACGGCTATTAAACTCTCGCGAGCCGGCCTTAATGAAAGTGAGAAACCAATCGGGTCGTTTCTATTTTCTGGACCAACTGGTGTTGGCAAGACAGAGGTAAGTCGACAACTAGCTAATATTCTAGGAATAGAACTTCTTCGGTTCGATATGTCTGAATACATGGAGCGGCATACTGTTTCTCGGTTAATCGGAGCCCCACCCGGATATGTTGGCTTCGATCAGGGGGGGCTTATGACAGAAGCTGTTACCAAGAATCCTCATTCTGTTTTGCTTTTGGATGAAATCGAGAAAGCTCACCCAGATGTTTTTAATTTGTTACTTCAGGTGATGGATCATGGAACCTTAACAGATAATAATGGGAGAAAGGCCGATTTTAGAAATGTGATCCTCGTTATGACGACCAATGCAGGAGCTCAGGAAATGGCGCGATCCTCTATTGGGTTCTCTGAGCAGAACCATACAAGTGATGGCTTAGAAATTCTTAAGAAAACTTTTACCCCTGAATTTCGAAATAGACTAGATTCGATAGTTCAGTTTAGCTCCCTTAGTAAAGAAACAATTCGAACTGTTGTTGACAAATTCTTAGTAGCATTGCAGGTGCAACTTGACGATAAAAATGTAGTTTTGCATATTGATGGTTCAGTGGTCGAGTGGTTCGTAGAAAATGGATATAGTAAATCTATGGGCGCACGCCCAATGGGAAGATTGATTCAAGAGAAGCTAAAGAAGCCACTTGCTGAAGATATTTTATTTGGCAAGCTGTCACATTCGGGAGGGGAGGTATTCGTAACCGAGAGTGGCGGGCACATAAAATTCAGAGCTGAGAGTAAAGTGAATGAAAAACAAGAATTAATTACTCGCGAAGAAAATTGATCTTAGAGCTTTAGAACTTTTATCTACCTGGCTCGATAAGTAATTCGACCTTTCGTCAAATCATAAGGTGTTAACTCAACCTTGACTTGGTCTCCAGTCAATATTCGAATGTAGTTTTTTCTCATTTTCCCTGAAATATGCGCAGTTACTACATGCCCATTCTCTAATTTCACCCGAAACATTGTATTGGGCAGTGTGTCTACAACTTCTCCATCCATTTCAATTTGATCTTCTTTAGGCATACAAATAAATCCTCGTAGTTATGAGCCGCCGCATTGTGACGTAATTTTGTGTAAGACGCAAAGCTGATTCCTTCAAATTACTCAGTTAATGGTTATCCATTGAGTGCCGCTTAACATCTGCAAAGGGCGGAATTTTATTTTGTAGTCCATTTTACGGCAGTTTTTTACCCAATATCCAAGATAAAGATAAGAAAGCTCCCTTTCAAATGCGGATCTTGTTTGGTAAAGAATGGAGTAGGTTCCAAGAGACCTTTTATTTTCAAACGGGTTGTAAAAGCTATATACCGCGGATAGTCCATCAGAAAGAACATCTGTGACACTCACAGAGACTAATTTGCCTTTATTAAAAAACTTAAAGAAGACTGTTTCATCGGTTTTCTTTTTAAGAAACGAATTAAACTGATCTTTAGAGGGTGGAAACATATCCCCATCTTTATGGCGGTTATTAATGTATAACTCATATAGATTATATGACTCATCACAATTTAGATTATCTGCTTCTACGACACGAAGGTCACTATTACCCTTGATTATTCTGTGATGTGACTTCTTTGGCGTGAAATCATTTATTGGTATTCGGCAAGAAATACATAAATTGCATGTATCGCAGTTCGGCTTGTATAAAAGGTCGCCACTACGCCGAAAACCTCGCTGGCTAAACAAGGTATTAATTTGCTTAGTTACCTGTATTTCAGGATCTAAAAAAGTTGTCGATGCGCTGCGACCTTGCAGGTAACTGCAGGGATGGTTAGATGTTCGAAGTAATCTAAAAGGCACTTTATTCATAATATTTGTTAAAACTAGCATTTATCCGCTGATCAACCTGCCACTCCTCATTGTTTGGCTTGCCCTCAGTTAAGGCCTCCAATTTTTTCATGAATTCGCAACGAGGTATTTCCAATGCTCCTAAGCTTTCTAAATGATTACTATGTACTTGGCAGTCTATAAATTCAAAACCCCATTCCTTGAGATGTAAAGTCAAGTAGAAAAGCGCTAATTTAGACGCATTATCAACTTTGCTGAACATAGATTCTCCAAAGAAAACTTTACCTACTGCAATACCATAAAGACCACCAACTAAGGATGAAGAAGACCAAACTTCTACAGAGTGTGCGATACCTTGAAGATGTAAATTTGTGTAGGCAACAGCAATGTCGTTAGTTATCCATGTTCCTTCGAGCTTTCTGTAGCCGTGCTTACATCCATTCAATACACCTGAAAAATTCTTATCAAATGAGATCTCATAAACGTGCTTGCGAGCTAATTTTCGCAAACTTTTTGAGACTCTAAAATCCCCTGGTAGTAAAATTAACCTAGGGTCAGGAGACCACCATAAAATGGGCTGCCCCTCTTCATACCAAGGGAAAATGCCCTGGCGATATGCTTGAAGTAACCACTCAGTTGATAGGCTACCCCCTGCCGCAATTAACCCATTTGGCTCTTTGAGCGCGTCTCCAGGGTCAGGGAACCATATGGAATTTGGGTCAAGATAAGGTATAGACACCTCTAGTGTTACTCGTCCAAATATTTTTCTGCATCTAACGCCGCCATGCAACCAAAACCTGCGCTGGTTACTGCCTGTCGATAAACCTGATCTGCTATGTCTCCAGCCGCAAATACGCCCGGCACACTCGTTTGTGTCGCGTTGCCAGCTATGCCAGTTTCGACGGTTACATAACCATTTTTCATAGCAAGTTGCCCTTGAAATATCTCCGAATTAGGAATGTGTCCGATAGCTATAAAAACACCGTCGACGATTAGCTCATTGGAGGTGTCATCTTTAACAGACTTTATTTGGATAGAGGTTACCCCCATTTCATTCCCTAATACTTCGTCGAGAACATGATTCCACTGCACCGAAATTTTTCCTTCCTCAACTCTCTCAAACAACTTCTTTTGGAGAATTTTCTCGGCTCTCAGTGAGTCCCTTCGATGGACCAGAGTGACGTGAGAGCAGATATTTGAAAGATAGAGGGCTTCCTCAACCGCAGTATTTCCGCCTCCAATAACTGCAACAGGTTTATTGCGGTAGAAAAAACCATCACAGGTTGCACAGGCACTTACGCCTTTACCCATAAACGCAGTTTCAGAGTCGAGTCCGAGATACTGAGCTGAAGCCCCTGTAGCAATTATTAGCGCGTCACAAGTATACGTTTCACTTTGACCAACCAAGGAAAAAGGTTGTCGGCTTAAATCCACCTTAGTTATATGGTCAGAGATCAGCAGTGAGTCGAATTTTTCTGCATGATTTTTCATCCTCTCCATTAAGTCGGGGCCCTGAAGTCCTTCTATATCGCCAGGCCAATTGTCGACATCAGTTGTAGTGGTTAATTGCCCACCTTGTATCAGTCCTGTAATGACAACAGGGTCCAAATTTGCCCGCGCAGCATATACTGCTGCAGTGTACCCAGCAGGGCCCGATCCAAGAATTATCAACCTGTGGTGATTTGATTGACTCATATTATGACCTCCTTTTTAAAGTTAACACTGCTCTCTCGATCCGGATAAGAGCAGGAATTATTAATTAATGTATTACTACATTTTACTGCACGAAAGCCTTATTTTCTTCGCTATTCGCCCGATAACTAGACTGGATAAGGTGTTTTAAAATTAAACTTAGAACCATTCTAGGTTTATGTTGTCAGAATACTTTAAGTAGATTCTAAATATAATTTATAAGATACTGTTATATAGATATAAATATGCCTCAAGGTAAACTAAAAAAGCAAAATGAATCAAGCCCTCTTGTACAACGTTTGATTCGAGAAGGTAGCTTACTTTGTTACTTTTTACTGGCATTGTTTTTGTTGATTGCTCTTTTGAGCTACTCTCCGAACGATCCGGGTTATTTTAATACAGGCCTCGAAAGCGATGTAGGAAATTCTGTAGGAGTATACGGAGCTTATATTGCAGACATCCTACTGCAGCTGTTTGGGCATTTATCCTACACTGTCCCGCTACTCTTAATTTATAAAGTTTATTCCGCATTCAAGGAAACTTCGCTTGAAGAGGAGTTTTCCTTACCTTTGTTTGCTTTCCAATGTTTTGGTTTCTTATTACTCTTATTTTCAGCATGTGGTTTATCTGCGATTCATTTTGAGGTGTCAGATGACATGCCTTACCTTTCTGGAGGGGTTGTTGGTTCCTTATTGGTAGAAGCAAGTATTCCAGCGTTAGCAGTCTTAGGTAGTACTTTATTTTTCTTTGCGTTATTTCTGTTCGCTCTGACCATAACTTTTAATGTTTCCTGGCTAGACGTGGTAGATCAGATCGGTCTATGGAGCATTAAAGCATCTGTTTGGTCGATAACCAAAGCGCGGAAATGGATAGAGAAAAAGAGAGAGGACTTTGAAACAAAAGCTCGCTTAGAAAGCCGAAAGAAAGTACTTGATGTTCATATTAAAAAAGAGAAAAAGCGAATTCCACCAACTATAAAAGAATTGCCTCAAAAAACAGCCACAAAGAGCGCACGAGTCGAAAAAGAGCGCCAAGGCCGATTATTTACGGCTGCTTCAGTGAAGGAATTACCGGCTATTGGTCTTTTAGATGCCTGGCAGGAGACAAACAAATCGGGCTTTTCAAAAGAATCTCTATCGGCCATGTCAAAGCTCCTTGAATTGAAACTTAAAGACTTCGGCATAGATATCGAAGTAATTGCGGTCAACCCTGGTCCGGTTATCACGAGGTTTGAGGTACAACCAGCGCCAGGTGTGAAGGTAAGTCGTATAAGTAATTTAGTTAAAGATCTAGCTAGATCTCTGGCAGTAATATCAGTTCGCGTTGTTGAAGTAATTCCCGGAAAAACAGTTATCGGAATCGAAATTCCTAACGAGAAACGAGAAATAATTCAACTAAGTCAGGTTCTATCATCAATCGAATTTGATAGCGCAGGGTCTTCATTAAGTATGGCTCTTGGCCATGACATTATTGGAAGCCCAGTTATAGTCGACCTTGCAAAGATGCCCCATCTTTTAGTTGCAGGTACCACTGGGTCGGGTAAGTCTGTAGGTATAAATGCAATGATACTTAGCCTGCTATTCAAATCTACTCCGGACCAGGTTAGGTTAATCATGATTGACCCCAAAATGCTTGAGTTATCTGTTTACGACGGCATTCCGCATCTTTTAACTCCTGTTATTACAGATATGAAAGACGCAGCCAATGGGCTTCGTTGGTGTGTCTCTGAAATGGAGCGCAGATATAAGCTGATGTCGGCTCTCGGAGTTCGAAATTTGGCGGGCTTCAACAAAAAAGTATCTGACGCAAAGCGAACGGGTAAGCCCATTCCGGATCCAATATGGGTAGCAGATCCGTTATTATCAGAAAGCGAACTATTACCTCCAGAGTTAGAACCTTTGCCGAGTATTGTGGTTATCGTAGACGAACTTGCTGACATGATGATGGTAGTCGGCAAAAAGGTCGAAGAGCTTATTGCCCGAATCGCTCAAAAAGCGAGAGCGGCTGGGATCCATTTGATCCTTGCAACTCAGCGGCCATCGGTTGACGTGCTGACAGGGCTGATAAAGGCGAATATCCCTACGAGGTTATCATTCATGGTCCAGTCTAAAGTAGATTCGAGAACTATCTTAGGAGAGGGAGGCGCTGAGCAACTTCTTGGGCATGGTGACATGCTATTTTTGCCCCCAGGCGCTGGTATCCCGACAAGAGTCCATGGCGCATTCGTAAGTGATGAAGAAGTTCATCGTGTCGTTGCTGACTGGAGGCAACGCGGGGAACCTGTGTACATAGAAGCCGTTACACAAACGGCTGATTCCTCAGAACTTGGCTTATCTGACGCCTCGGCAGATGGGGCAGAAGACGACGATGCTCTATATGACGAGGCGGTTCAATTCGTTACTGAATCAAGAAAAGCATCAATATCGGCGGTTCAAAGAAAATTACGCATTGGCTATAACCGCGCTGCACGTATGATAGAATCCATGGAGTCAGCGGGTGTGGTATCAGAGATGGGAACCAATGGTTCGCGTGATGTAATTGCTCCACCACCGATTCGAGAATAAATAATTAAAGTACAGCAAATGAATAGAATGATTTCAGCTATGGTTATGCTGATCTTGTCAGCGACTATCTCTGGACAAGAGAGGCCAATAGTTAAGCTAGACAAGTTATTAAGCAATATCGATACGATAACGGCGGAAATCAATCAGCTAATTGTTGAATCTGACGGCGGCATTTTAGAGGAAAGTCAGATTATCATGCATATAAAAAGGCCAGAGGGTTTTTATTGGGAGACCGTCACTCCTTTTCCAGAACTGTTGGTGACTAATGGTAAAAGGCTTTGGAACTATCAGCCGGATCTTGAGCAAGTGGTCATTGAAGATTGGAACCCAGACCAATCAGCTCTTGCTGCGCAGCTGTTATATGGAAAGACTGAAAATTTGGAGGAGGATTACTATATAGTCGCCATAGACGCGGAGCAATCTCAGACTTTTGAGTTGAAGCCTAAGTCACCTGATAATTTATATGAATTGATAACGATTAGTTTTATTAATAGTTCATTAGAACTCATTTATATTGAAAATAGTAGCGGAGAACGAACTGCATGGCAATTTACAAGCTCCGATATTAATCCACCCCTCGGAGAAGATTTATTTGAGTTTATTCCACCCGATGGTATAGAGATAATTTATAATTCGATAGATTAGTGTTAGAGAGACTTTAATGGAACTTTATCTTTCGATCGCCCTAGGGGGATCATTAGGTGCACTCACCAGGTATGGGATTAGTACTTTCTTTGAAGCTAATTACCCATCATCAATTCCCTGGGGAACGATGCTTGCTAATTTTATAGGAAGTTTTCTTATAGGGATGATTTTTATTATTCTCCAGGAAAAATTCCAACAGAATGAATCTTTGAGAGGATTATTAATAATTGGATTTTTAGGCGCCATGACCACTTTTTCCAGTTTCTCACTTGAAGCTCTGCTTTTACTCCAACGGGGACACTACACTTATGCAATTGGTTATGTCTTGTTTAGCGTGGTGTTTTGTTTGCTAGCTACTCTACTAGGTATGTACTTTGCGCGATCATGGATATAACGATAAAAATAGGCAGGTAACATGATAGACCCTAAGCTTATTCGCACTGACTTAAATATTTTAGCTGACCGACTTAAAGTTAAAAACTTCGACTTAGATGTTGCGCTGCTCGAAGGGTTAGAAGAGGCACGCAAAGTGTTGCAGCTTGAAACGGAGAAACTCCAAAACGAGCGCAACACCAAATCTAAATCTATAGGAAAGGCAAAAGCTTTAGGGGAGGACGTTGGAGAAATACTAAATGATATGGAATCCCTAAAGAGCCTTTTAGAGACAAAGAAAAATCAATTAAACGAGGTACAAGAACAGCTAAAATCGTATTTGTTAAGGATCCCGAATATTCCTGACGATGAAGTTCCTGAAGGGAATGACGAGTCCGATAACAAAATAATAAGCTCTTGGGGAGAATTGCCAGAGTTCACTTTTGATGTGAAAGATCACGCTGATTTAGGGGAGGCTTTGGATCAAGGATTAGACTTCTCCAAAGCTGTTAAGCTTTCAGGCTCGCGTTTCGTAGTTTTGCATGGTCGGCTCGCAAAATTGCATAGAGCACTCGCGCAATTTATGTTAGATGTTCATACGCTAGAACATGAATATGTTGAGTTTAATTTGCCTTTAATAGTTAACGATGACTCTTTGATAGGGACCGGGCAGCTCCCGAAATTTGAGGAAGATCTATTTAAATTGCACAAAGATGGGGATTTTTATCTAATCCCTACAGCAGAAGTCCCGCTCACAAACTTAGTAAGAGATGAGATTATTTCTGGAGACTCTCTACCTCTCAAATACACGGCCCACACTCCTTGCTTTCGATCCGAAGCTGGTAGTTATGGTAAAGATACAAAAGGTATGATCAGGCAGCATCAGTTCGAGAAAGTTGAGCTAGTACAAATAGTTAAACCTGAGACCTCAGAGGAAGCCCTTCATCAACTTACAGGGCATGCGGAAACCATTTTACAAAGATTAGAACTGCCCTACAGGAAAGTTCTGCTCTGTGGTGGAGACCTTGGCTTTGGTGCGGCAAAGACATACGATTTGGAAGTGTGGGTCCCTTCACAAGGAGCCTATCGAGAGATCTCTTCCTGTAGCTTATTTACAGATTTTCAAGCTAGGAGAATGCAAGCTAGATGGAGAGATTCGGATCAAGGGAAACCGCAATACGTGCACACCTTAAATGGATCTGGGTTGGCGATTGGTAGGACCTTAGTTGCCATATTAGAAAATTATCAAGACGAGTCTGGTCGAGTCCGCGTGCCAACGGCGCTGCTACCTTATATGCCAGGCCTTGGGTTTCTCGAGTACTGAAATTCCTAGCCATTTT
>ERZ802830.457-NODE-457-length-40602-cov-18.0192_pt1 | contig 40602 bp, 41 predicted proteins | sample MGYA00345654_ERZ802830 | MGnify/ENA primary metagenome ERZ802830 (study PRJEB30503, sample SAMEA104212375) | marine metagenome | biome: Westerlies Biome; feature: [SRF] surface water layer (ENVO:00010504) within the epipelagic zone...; material: water... | reverse complement strand
CAAGATCAAAAGTATTTCGAGGCCATAGAAAAGAAGGTAGGAAATGCACTTAAAATAGTAGAAGTTAGTAAGGGTGACTTAGATACTATGTTCGAGGAGTCTGATCAAGATAAATCCAAAAAAGAGTCTTCAAAGGAAAGCGCTGGAAAATCTAGCTCACCATCGGAAAAAAGCAGCGTAACTGTTGTTACAGCAAAATCCAAAAATGAAGCTAAAGAGCAGGTTCCAGAGTCAAATGAAGAATCTCTTAATGTACCTGATAAAGGAGAAACGGCAGAAGAGCGTGAGCCAATTGAGGCCGATTTCAACAAAGCAAAACACGTTCAATTTAACCGCGGTAAAGACGGTAAAGTAGTTATTTACCTAGTAGTTGACGGTGAGGTGGTTGTGCCTGAAGCCAAAGATGAATCGGAGGATCAAGATACTACGGAAAAAGACCGTTCAACGGGTGATTATAAAAATGATTCAACTACGGATAGCAAAAAAGGTAGCAACCGAAATACATCCGATAAAAAAACCGTTACGGTAAAACTGAAAAAGGATAAAAAGTCTAAGAAAGAAAGCGGTAAAGAGACTTCTAGAGGATCGAAAAAAAACAGTAAATCCTCTAAAAATGATACTAAAAAATCTTTACCACGTTCATCATCTAAGTCAAAAAAGAAGCCTTCGGTTGAGGTGAAAACCCTTAATCAAGCCGCAAAAAGAGCTAATAAAGCACCAAAGCCAGCTAAGGGAGTTTGGGGCATAATAAAAAGTATGTTACCAAGATTTAACAAGGAATAATTAGTGTTTTTCTGGTTGATATGCGATTTTGAGGCATAAATTAATAAACACGATTCACCTTGTTATCATGAAAAACATCTCTTTCTTTGCTCTTCTATGCACCTCACTTATGATTAGCTGTAATACGCCATCAGATAGTGAAAAAGAGGTGCTTATCACCGAACAACTAATGGTTGCCTCAGAAACGACAGTTAAAGGCCCACGATTTTCTTTGGTTGCTGATCAGCCAATAAAAAATGTTATTTTTATGATTGGCGATGGCACTGGGATTGCTCAGTTGTACAGTGGTCAACTCCAGGAAGTGGGCCCGGATGGATATTTACATGCGCAACGTCTTCCTATAACCGGAATAGTTAAAACACATGCAGAAGATGATTTAATCACAGATTCTGCTTCTGGAGCTACGGCGTATTCTTGTGGCATTAAAACTAACAATGGTGTTATCGCTCAAGACTCCGAAGGTAATGAATGCGTCACTTTAATGGAATTAGCCCAACAAGCTGGCATGAAAACGGGATTGGTTGCGACCTCAGGGGTGACGCATGCAACACCAGCAAGTTTTGCCACACACATCGATTCACGAAATAAATACGCAGAAATCGCAGAACAAATGGTGGAATCTGAAGTGGATGTGATTTTGGGCGGGGGACTAGAATATTTTATACCCTCAGATTCTGCTGGAAGTAATCGGGAAGATCAATTGAATCTACTACCAACTCTTCGAGAACAAGGATACTCGGTTGTTTTAGATAGGCAAGCAATGATAGACGAAGATTCAGACCAAATAATCGGTCTTTTCTCACCCAGCGGCATGCCAAGCGAGAATCGAATCCCTAGCCTTGCTGAAATGACCAATAAGGCGGTAGAGAGTCTTTCTTCAAATGAAAATGGTTTTTTCTTAATGGTGGAAGGTTCACAGATTGACTGGGGTGGTCATGCCAACGAAACACCTTATGTTGTCAGAGAGGTAAAAGATTTTGATGATGCTATTGGGGTTGTGTTGGCCTTTGCGCAAGAAAATCCGGGTACCCTCGTCATTATAACCGCGGATCATGAAACTGGAGGTATGACAATAAACGGAGTCAATAGAGAAAATACCGTAGTTGATATTGCCTGGACATCTACCGGGCATACAGGAACTCCTATCCCTTTAATGGCCTATGGTCCTCACGCGGTAGAATTCAGTGGATGGTGGGATAATACAGACATTGGTAAAAAAGTAGCTGACTTATTAGGGTTTGAGAATTTCCCTCTCATTATTAGTGCTGACAATTAAGAATATCTATCTGACTAGATTATTTAATACTACTTGAGTTGCTAGCTAAAGCAGTCCTGTTAGCTTTCGAAAGTTGATAGCTTAATACGCAGCCTGCAATACCGATTAGAATATAAATTAGAAATGGTATGAGATCAGAATCCCAGGCTTGTTCTAAGGATACAGGTAACACTAGGTGACCATCGTCTGAACGAACTAATCGAAGCCAGTTAAATACACTGTGTAGAGTTATTATACTGGCAAAACTAATACCTACTTTCCTATTACTTTGGCTAAGAGTCATCAGTACCATTCCAACTAGAAAAGTTATTGCTAAATGTACCAACCACAGCACCGCTATCCATAAAGCTTCGCTGAGATTTGCGTAGCCGTTCCACAATACCTCTTCATTAGCGTAAATGTGAAGTATTAACCGGGTAAATCCATCAAAAGCCCTAATAAAAAATAATCCTAGTAAGGGAAATACAACAAGGGTTTTACTGTAATATTTGAATTGGAAGTTGGTCAAGTTTTAGGCTATTATTGTGAGCTTTAAATGTTACCTATTGGTTCTAACAGTAGGTTTTAAATGTACAAACTTTGAGTGATTAACCTATGCCAACCAACGACTTTTTATCCCCTGAAGAAACCATCAATTCCGATAAACAACTTATGGAGTCCCCAGAAGTGGAGGCTATTGCCAAAAAGGTTATCGAACAGCACAAAATGGAGTTTGGACCTGCCGAGATTGGCTATTTCTTGGTGTATCCAAATATTTCGAGACAAAAAGCAGCCAAGTGCATGAAAGCTAGTCGCGAGGTAAAGTACTACTCTGGGAACGACTACCTAATTGAGATATCTGGAGAATTATGGGATATGTTGGATAATCAAACTAAAGAAATGTTGTTGTATCATGAACTACTTCATGTAGATCCCAGTTTTAAATCCAAAACACAGGAATGGAAGATGAATCTTCGCAAGCCTGATTTCTCGGATTTTTACACCATTAATGACAAATATGGTAATGAGTGGTACAAGACGATTCAAGCAACAGTGTCATCACTCTACGACTTAGATCCAAAGCAAGAAAGTAAGGTATCCCTATAGATCAGTCAGATCAGGCCTGTTGTCTTACTACTTGCTTGTTGTCTCACTACATGAAAGCTGGATTATACTAGGTGTGAATTTCGACGACTTCAATGTCAAAATTCAAATCTTTGCCAGCGAGAGGATGATTGGCGTCAATGGTGACTGTTTCGCCCTCGATTTGTGTAATTTGAACCGGAATAGCTTGCCCGTCAGGTTGATTTAGTTGAAGCTGCATACCCACTTGTGCGTCAAGTTCAGGGGGTAATTGATTCATCGGGACTTCAATTACCATTTCGGGATTATGTTCACCATAGGCTTCTAAGCTTGGGATATTTGTGGTCGCTTTTTCACCAACAGAAAGTCCCATTATAGCATGTTCGAACCCGGGAATCAATTGGCCTTTACCAAGGGTGAATTTTAATGGGTCGCGCTCAATTGAGCTATCAAAAACTTCTCCAGATGCTAAAGTTCCTGTGTAATGAACTGATACGGTGTCACCGTCTTTAATTGTAGACAAAATATATACGTTATATGAAAATTTAAGCTACTGACAAGGTAAAATTATATATGGACATATGAAATTTTAACCCTCTTGTTGCTTACATCAACCAGAAAAGGATGCTAATTAGCCTTTAAAATTGGGTGAAAGGGGGGTGAAAGCCTCAACTGTCCAAATCCTTTCTAGCATCTTTCTTCATCTCTAAAATTCGCTTCAGTTTCACTCTTTCACCAGGATTAACGCGAATATTAAGCACACTATTGATCTGAGTTGAGGAATCAACTTCTTTTTCAAACACCAGCTGAACTTCATCTTCTCCTAACCAACTATAGTCAAGAAATGTCTTCCAATCGATTGAATGATCAATAATTAATATACCTTGAGTTCGAAGATGTGGGGTAATGTATAAGGTGAAACTCACAAGTCCGAATACAACAAGAGAAGTACCCGAAAATAACCGTATGGGGGTAATGATAAAATCAAAGGCCCAACCAATGCGAAGTAATCCAGCAATAATTAGAGTTGAGCCAATGAATAAAGGGGTAAAGTGTACAACAGGATTTTTGAAGTTGTAAAGAGGGTAGCCAGCTGACTTTTTAATTTCCAATTGGCTATGCAGTTTTCCTATACCTATACCACTTAAAAAAGCATAAAATAAGCTCATCAGAGTTCCAGCTAAGGACTCGCTTAAAAACCCATTGATAAAAAGAAGCATGGCTACCACATACAATGTTATGATAAGACTTGCTAGCTGGAGTGCTTTTCGTATTGTGGTGGTGTAAAGTTGGATATAGCGTTTTCCAACCAAGTATCCGAGTAGTAAAAAAGGAATAGAAAGTAGATAAACAAGAGTCATTAATTCTATATATTTATGCTGTAAAAATTAGATACTTATCATGTTCTTACCCGATAAAATAGTCATAAATAACGAGGAAGAGTACTTTCAAATCAAGTGGAGTGATGGCAAAACTTATCAATATCCATTATTTGGTTTACGAAGAAATTGTCCATGTGTAATGTGTAGAGGTGGGCATGATAAAATGCAGATATTTGAACCTTCTGCTTTCAATGAGCAAGCAGAAGTACCTGTAACGATTCGAAGAGCTGAACAGATCGGGAATCATGCCATCCAAATCCATTGGTCAGATGGGCATAATTCAGGAATGTATCGTTGGACCACCTTACGAGATCTTTACGAAGAATGGAAAAATGAAGCCGAATAAAAAAGGGAAAGCGGCTTTAGCTTTTATTTTCATTACCGTTTTAATTGATGTCATTGGACTGGGAATTATTATACCTGTAGTTCCTAGTCTAATCATTGAACTGACCGGTCAAACCATTAGCAACGCAGCCGAGTATGGTGGCTTGTTAATGTTTATCTACGCAGGGACTCAGTTTCTGTTCGCTCCAGTAATTGGTGCATTGAGTGATCGCTATGGGCGCAGACCCTTACTACTTAGCTCTTTATGTGCCTATGGCTTGAATTACCTTTTGTTAGCCTGGGCACCAACTATATGGTGGTTATTTTTTGCCCGTTTTTTATCTGGTATAACCGGAGCTACTACGACCACTGCTAGTGCTTACGTTGCAGATATAAGTGACCCAGAAGAAAAAGCCCAAAATTTTGGTTTATTAGGAGCTGCTTTTGGTCTAGGGTTTATTATTGGCCCAGTGATTGGTGGTATTTTAGGAGAATATGGTTCTCGTTTACCGTTTATAGCAGCAGCTATTTTGAGCTTGGTTAACTTTACCTACGGATATTTTATTCTCCCAGAGTCATTAGCTAAGAAGGAGCGGCGTTCCTTTGAATGGAAAAGGGCCAATCCCTTTGGAGCACTAAAAAAAATAAGGGACTTCTCAGCAGCAACAGGATTATTTCTAGTATTTTTTCTTATCTACCTATCTCACCATGCCACACAAAGTACCTGGACGTATTACACCATGTTTAAATTCAGTTGGGATGAAGCGATGGTAGGTATTTCCCTAGGGGTAGTGGGAATCTGTGTAGCCGTCGTACAGGGCGGGTTAACTCGGTGGTGGATTCCTAGAATTGGACCTAATAAAGCCGTTTATTTAGGGATTGGAGCTTATGTAATTGGTTTTTTAGGGTTTGCTTGGGCTCCTAACGGCTCAATTATGCTTGCAATGATTATGCCTTATGCTCTGGGAGGATTTGCGGGACCTTCCTTGCAAGGCATACTTTCAAATCAGGTGCCCGCAAACATGCAGGGTGAACTACAAGGTGTGTTAACGAGTCTTATTAGTTTTTCAGCCATCATTGGTCCACCCGTGATGACTCAATCATTTAGTTACTTTAGCACCAATCAAATGCTTTATATGCCAGGTGCCCCTTTCATTTTAGGGGCTTTTTTATCCATATTAGCACTTATTATTGGTGTTAAAACCTTAGGGCATGTTGTTGAAAAGAGCGTTGAAATTAGTTGAATCTAAGCAACGTAATTTCAAAAAAAATGCGTTACATATAGTTCATACTATAAAGGTAGAATAACAAGTTTAAAGGCCGTATTTTACTAATAAATAAACACGTGAAAAAGCAGCCATTTAGCTGCTTTACTATTTAAACAAGGTACGTATATGAGTAAGATTCAGTATTTGAGCCAAGAAGGATATGACAAGTTAGACCAAGAACTTCGAGATTTGAAAACTAGAGGACGTCGTGAAATAGCAGATGATATAGCAGAAGCTAGGGCAAAAGGTGATTTAAGCGAAAACGCCGAATACGATGCAGCGAAAGAAGCTCAGGGACATATGGAGACACGTATAACCCAATTGGAAGATATACTGGCTAATGCCCGTGTGTTGGACGCCAAAGACTTAGACTTAACTAAAGTTCGTGTACTAACCAAGGTTACTATACTCAATAAAAAAATGAAGAAGGAAATGAAATACACCCTAGTATCTCCAAACGAAGCCGACTTTGCGAAGGGTAAAATTTCAGTGGATTCACCCATTGGTGCCGCTCTTTTGGGAAAAGAAATAGGGGATGTTGTTACCGTCACCGTACCAGCTGGCATACTTGAATTAGAAATATTGAAAATCGAAATAGACTAAATCTACTGGTTGATGCACCCCAGCCAGCATCGCTAAAACGGCCGTTCAATGAAAAAACTTATAGACGCGTATGTTTATCGCGAGAGTTCAAAAAATATAGAATTTTTGATACTTCAGAGAGCTAAGAATAAAATATATGCCGGGCAGTGGCGTATGGTGGGTGGTAAGGTAAAAGAAAATGAAGACTACGCTCATGCGGCTTTGCGTGAAATTCAGGAGGAAATTCAGTTAACCCCTTCTTTCTTTTGGGTAGTGCCCTCTGTTAATACATTTTTTGAGGCCAAAACCAATCAAATTCTACACATTCCAGCTTTTGCGGCAAAAGCACCAAATTCCTTTAGCCCAAAGCTAGATGATGAGCATACACAGTATAAATGGATTAGTGAATCCCAAATCTCTACTCACATTTTTTGGCCAGAACAACAAAGGCTTATGAAGATGATTGCAACTCTTGTCCAGAATGGGCAGGTAGTGTCAGAGTGGGTTTTAAAGCCATAAAAACATGAAAATATTAGTAATAAATTGCGGTAGCTCATCCATTAAATACCAACTCATCAATACAAAAGAGAAAACGACTCTTTGTAAAGGTTTGGTTGAGAGGATTGGGGCAGTTACGTCTATTATCCGTCACGAATTTGCCGATGAAAAACCCATCAAAAAATCGATCGCTTTAGAAAATCACTCTGCAGCCCTTTCCAAAATTATGGAATTACTCATGGAGGCTGACAATGAACACTTACATGATGTTAGTGAAATAGAAGCGGTAGGCCACCGGGTTGTTCATGGGGGTGAGCTTTTTAAAGATTCCGTACTTATCGATGAGGATGTAGAATCGGCGATTGAACAAGCATTTGATATTGCACCACTACACAATCCACCAAACTTGCAAGGGATTAGAGCGGCAAAAAAGCTGCTGCCAAACGTTCCGCATGTCGCAGTTTTTGACACAGCGTTTCATCACTCTATACCACAGCATGCCTACTTATATGCCATTCCTAATCGGCTTTACAGGCGATATAAAATACGTCGTTACGGGTTTCATGGTACCTCTCATTATTATGTTTCAAGAGAGTACTTTAATGTATTGGGAAAGAAAAAAATAGGGTCCAAGCTAATCACTTGTCATTTGGGAAATGGCGGGTCAATCACAGCCATAAAAGATGGAAATTCTTATGACACATCTATGGGTTTTACACCATTAGAAGGATTAGTAATGGGAACCAGAAGTGGAGATATAGATCCATCTATTTTGTTTTTTTTAATTGAAAAAGAAGAATTATCCCTAGCCAACGTACACGCATTACTCAATAAGCATAGTGGATTACTTGGACTAAGTGGTTATGCCGGTGATATGCGGGATTTATTGGAAGAAGCTGAACAAGGAGATCGCAGGTGTACCGAAGCAGTAGATGTATTCTGTTACAGAGCGAAAAAGTATATTGGCTCATATATGGCAGCGTTAAATGGAGGGGATGCCTTGATATTTACTGGTGGTATTGGTGAAAACTCAGCGATTATTAGGCGAAAAATCGTAGAAAATCTAAGCTATTTGGGCTTGGAATTAGATGACGAGAAAAATGAGAATGCAAAAGGCTTTTCAGCTATTCATGCGAATGACTCCAAAGTAGAAATCTATGTGATTCCAACAAATGAAGAATTGGTGATTGCAATCGATGCCGCAAAAATAGCGATTGCCTCTCAACAAACTCCATGGGCGTAATAAAGACATCATATGCACTTGTATACTTGGCTATCGGTCTATCCTTTAGCGCATGTACCAGTTCTAAGTGGACAATAGAGTCGACCCGAGCAATTGATCGTACAGAATTTGATTTAGTAGAAGAAGATGTTTTCTTGGAAGTGAGTCAAATACCAAGTCCAAGTAGGCCTGTATTAGTGTTTGACGTTTGGAATGTAGAGACCTATGATTACTCCCTAAAGATTCAAAGTAATAGATATCTGCAACGCTACAGACCTTCTTTAGGCGCTGCTTTTTTTGGTGTTTTAGGTGCTAGTGCTGCGTACTTGACAGCGGATATATTGTCACCTAACAGCACAGAGCAATATATGCTATATGGATTGGGTGCCTTAAGTTTAGCTACAGGTTTAGCTGGAGATAGAAGTTGGGGTAAAGCTACATCTACGGGTGAACAAAGGCTATTAAAGCAAACCGGTGTAATTCAATTAAGTGATACACTTAGAGCAACAAAGCAGCCTAGTACATCGCCAAGTTACACTATCTACAATGATCTTGAGGCAATCGCCATACGAAATAATGTTACCTTCGATAAGAATAGCTATTTCATTAACTTATTAGAAGATATTAATCCCAGTAGTTTTTTAGTTCAAGAAAACCAAAGTATACGAGTTGAACTTGAATTTAATGATAGTCTCTATTCTCAAACTATCCCGGTGGAAGATATTTTTGAGCGTTTTGTAGTAGTTGAAACAGAAGTTACGGCCTTGCGGCAAAATCCAGACAATACCAACAATTCCATATTGACTGATTTAGCTAGGGGTAGTGAGTTACTATTGCTAGGTGAATTGGACAACTGGTATGTTGTGCGTTACGGAATTGCTGAAACCTATATCTCAAAAAATGACTCCAAATTAATTTGGCGTCCAACTGATTATATAGACGAGTTGTCCATTATTACCCTTCCAAATGTACCCTTTGGAAATGTGGATGTAGAGCGCGAGATACCTGTACGATTGACCGAAAATAACCAAGCGGCGGCCTTTATCTTAGGCAACGAATATTACGGAGATAGTTTCCCTAACAAACGATATGCAGAAAGGGATGCGAAGCTCTTAGAAGAGTATCTTATCAACAGTTTTGGATTGGGTTTTGCGGGTATTCGAACGTCCATAAATACCACAAGGATAGAGCAGTTTAGATACAATTGGGATGAATTTTTAACACGTAATCGAGCAAATAAAAAACAGCTTATACTATATGTAAATGGTTATGTTACAATAGATAATGAAGGTAATCTCATGTATTTGTTAGGTGATGAGGCTTCAAGTAATCCGCAGAATTACAGCCTAGTACTTGCCCATTTATTCCAGGATGCAATTGATGCGGGCTTTACCGAGTTATTCATGATAGGAGATTTATTTTTTGATACCCGAAATGAGACGAAAACGGTCTCTAGGGCTAAGTATTACGATGCTTTCTATGCTTTAAATTCTACGTTATTAGCCAGCAGAGGAATTAACTTTGGCTTGCTTTTTTCATCGGATGGAAGGAGCGATTCACAATTGTACACTAAGCAAGCAATTGCCCAAAAGTATCACAGTATATTTAGTTATTACATAGCCGATGCGATAAAAAAAGGGAATTACACGTCTAATCAATTGCTTAATTACGTTCAAAGAAATGTGGATTATACCGCTCGTAGACTACACGATACACCCCAAAATGTTGTATATTTTGGTAATGCAAATATTGAGTTCTAATAGAGTACAGTCGCTTGAAGTGTAGTGCTAACAACTAATTTTATTGGTACATCAAAAAATTAGTTTGAGAACCCCAATTAACCCGAAAACCCAGTTAAAAAATCTGGTAAATACATAGTTATGAATTTCACCGAGTTGCTACGCATTAAGGCAAAAGGCAGTCAATCAAAGATAGTTTTAGCCCGATCCTCAGATCCAAGAGTACAACAAGCGGCTAATCTACTTGTGGAACTAGAAATAGGTGAAATCTATATGGTTCGGAATCGTAGTGAAGAGGGGCTTAATTCTGCAGATAGCACCGAAGTAGATAATGATCAAAAGGCTGTTGCGTTAACCCGAGGGAACGATGTATCTGTTGAGCTAAACTCAAAGATTCATTGGGTAGATCCCTGGAAAGATTCACGTCGAGAAGAATTCGCTGATTCTCTTTATGAGAAAAGAAAAAACAAGGGATGGAGTCGTGAACGTTGCGAAAAAACCATTTCAGATCCACTTTATTTCACAGGTTGTCTGTTAGCGATGGGATATATGGATGTTGGTGTGGCAGGTTCGGTTTCAACAACGGGAGATGTGCTGCGAGCGGCCATTCATACCATTGGACTAAGACCTGGTTCAACCACCATTTCAAGTAGTTTTATCATGGAATTACCTACTGGTGAGGTTGTGAGTTTTGGAGATTGTGCGGTTATTCCTATGCCAAATGCGGAACAATTAGCCACAATAGCACATGATTCAGCTATGGTATATCACTCTCTAACCGGGGTAGAACCAAAGATAGCGTTGTTGTCATTTTCTACTAATGGCAGTGCCGATCATGAACGTGTACAAGTTCCCAGAGATGCTCTGCAGGTGTATAAGGAACAGGGCGGTGGCTTTGAAATGGATGGTGAATTGCAGTTTGATGCAGCCTGGGATACCTCTGTTGCGCGCCGCAAAGCCCCGGATAGTAAGGTAGCAGGGCAGGCGAATGTCTTTGTGTTTCCAAGTTTGGAGGCCGGCAATATAGGCTACAAAATGGTGGAGAGGTTAGCTGGCGCAAGGGCAACTGGGCCAATTATTCAAGGGCTAAATAAACCCATGTTGGATCTCTCCAGAGGTTGTGATGCCAATGATATAGTAAACACCGCCTGTGTGGGCGTATTAATGACAAAAAACTGACCTTATGGAACATCTTTATCCACTTATTTTTGAACCCATCATAAAGGAAAAGTTGTGGGGAGGTACGAGCCTTCATGAAGTCTTAGCTAAGCCTCATACGGGTGATTATGATGGTGAATCCTGGGAATTATCTGGAGTTCCTGGAAATATTTCAGTCGTTCGTAACGGCCCATATACCGGTAAAAGCCTGACCGAACTCATCGAACATTTTAAAGGCGATTTGGTTGGTGAACACGTGTATAATAAGCACGGTAACATGTTTCCTTTGTTGTTTAAATTTATTGATGCCCAACAAGATTTATCTATACAAGTACACCCAAATGATGAATTGGCTCACAAACGTCATAATAGTTTTGGCAAAACAGAAATGTGGTATGTGATCGATGCGGATCCGGATGCCAGCCTAATTGTTGGATTTAACAAACAAGTAGATGCTCGCCAATATATGGACTGCATTCAGGATAACAAGCTCATGAGTGTACTAAACCGGGAGAAGGTACAGCCCCATGACGTATTTTTTATTCCTGCTGGTCGGATACACACTATTGGGAAGGGTTTATTAATTGCCGAGATACAACAAACATCCGATATTACCTATAGAATACATGATTTTGACCGGGTCGATGCGAATGGTAATAAACGAGAATTACACAACGATTTAGCTGTTAAAGCCATAGATTTTTCCATCCCCGATTCTTATAAGACTAGCTATGATCTTCAGGCGGGAGAGCAGCTTATTGGAGCCTCAGATTATTTTGTAACCAAAAGGCGGTTTATAAATGAACCTACCACCATAGAATTTGGTCATTCTTCTTGCACCGTTCTCATGTGCATAGAGGGAAGTCTTGAGGTATCCCTTTTTGAAGAACTTCCTGCTATTTCAAAAGGCGACACTGTTCTTATTCCAAGCTGTATTGAAGAACTTACAATGACACCGGAAGGCAATAGTATTTTATTAGAAATTCACATACCCGATTAACGGTATTTTCTTATCGAGCCGATAGAGAAACTCAATAAGAAAGCCTGACAATTAGCCAAGTAATTCACTATATTTAGAGTTGTTCTAAATAAGCTTCTTTTAATGAACGGAAGCATCATTGCTTAGGTTTAGCAGGTAATATTAATCCATTAAAACAGCATAATATGAGTGAAGAGACCAAGGCCTTAGAGTCGATGATTGGTGAAGAGTACAAATATGGATTCACAACAGACGTCGAATACGAAGATTTTCCAAAAGGAATAAGTGAAGACATAATACGTGAACTCTCTAGCAGAAAAGAAGAACCTGAGTGGATGCTTGAATTCCGCTTGAAATCGTACCGTGCTTGGTTAGAGATGGATGAGCCTGAATGGTTCAATGCCACTTACACGAAGCCTGATTTTGAGAACTTACTTTATTACTCAGCGCCCAAAAAAAGACCCAGTCTAGACAGCCTAGATGATGTGGATCCTAACATAAGGGAGACCTACGAAAAATTAGGTATTCCTCTTGAAGAGCAAAAAATGTTGGCTGGTGTGGCAGTTGATGCGGTATTTGACAGCGTTTCCGTGTTTACCTCGTTCAAGGAAAAATTAGCTGAAGCAGGGGTTATATTTTGCTCTATCTCTGAAGCGATCAAAGAATACCCAGATTTAGTGAAGAAATATATGGGCTCGGTTATACCAGCACGCGACAATTTCTATGCGGCCTTAAATTCTGCAGTCTTCTCGGATGGATCTTTCTGTTATATCCCAAAAAATACGGCATGTCCGATGGAGCTGTCTACGTATTTCCGTATTAATAACATGGAATCTGGTCAGTTTGAGAGAACGCTAATTATAGCGGAAGAAGGAGCGAGTGTTAGTTATTTGGAAGGGTGTACTGCTCCAATGTATGATGAGAATCAATTGCATGCTGCAGTAGTAGAATTAATCGCTTTAGACCATGCCGACATCAAGTATTCAACTATTCAGAATTGGTACTCTGGTGACGAAAATGGAAAGGGTGGAATCTACAATTTCGTTACCAAAAGAGGGATTTGTAAAGGAAATCATAGTAAGATTTCATGGACCCAATTAGAAACTGGGTCTGCGGTAACTCTTAAGTATCCATCGGTAATTTTACAAGGTGATCACTCCATCGGAGAGTTTTATTCCGTGGCGGTTACTACAAAAAAACAACAAGCAGATACTGGTACTAAAATGATTCATTTGGGTAAGAATACCCGCAGTACCATCATTTCAAAAGGTATTTCAGCCGGTGAGTCCAATAATAGTTACCGTGGTGAAGTAAAAATTGGTAAGAAAGCTACAGGATCAAAAAACTATTCAGTCTGCGATTCTATGCTTATTGGACAAAGTTGCGGTGCTCATACATTCCCTTACATTTCATCTGAAAATGCGAGTAGTAGCGTTGAACATGAGGCTACGACTTCGAGAGTGGGAGAGGAGCAGATTTTTTACCTAATGCAACGAGGTATCAGTGAACAAGATGCGATTTCAATGATTATTAACGGCTTTGTTAAAGACGTCTTAAAGGAATTACCTCTTGAATTTGCAGTCGAGGCGAATAAGCTATTGGATATTAAATTAGAAGGCAGTGTAGGATAACCTACCGTCTAGCCCATAAATAGTAATAATTAAATCATAGTATAGTGTTAGAAATTAGAAACTTACATGCCGTCGTAGAAGGCGAAGAACTAGAAATTTTAAAAGGTGTTAATTTAACTGTTAACAAAGGTGAGATTCACGCCATTATGGGCCCAAATGGAAGTGGAAAAAGCACTCTATCCAAAGTAGTTTCTGGTCATCCAGAATACGAAGTAACGGAAGGAACCATTTTGTTTGAGGGAGAGGATATTACTGAAATGGATGCCGATGAGCGAGCCCATTTGGGATTATTTTTAGCCTTTCAGTACCCAGTTGAGGTGCCAGGCATAACCAACAAAACCTTGCTTAGAGAAGCTTACAACACCATTGCTCGTGCCAACGAACGTGAGGAGTTGGATCCTCTAGAATTTGAAGATTATCTAGTATCTAAATTAGAAATCATCGAAATGAAAGATGAATTCCTCAATCGCTCTATAAACACAGGTTTTTCGGGTGGTGAAAAGAAAAAAAATGAAATATTTCAAATGGCTGTGTTAAACCCACGCCTTTCATTTCTAGATGAAACCGACTCGGGCTTAGATATAGATGCACTAAAGGTCGTCTCTGACGGTGTCAACAAAATTGCAAGTCCTGAAAATGCAATTGTCATGATTACCCATTACCAACGACTGCTGAACTACATAAAACCAGATTTTGTGCACGTAATGATGAATGGCAAAATTGTTAAGTCTGGAGATATTTCGTTAGCTGAAGAATTGGAAGCCAACGGATATGATCAGATGCAAAAAGAATTAGCCTAAACAGGAGACGGTATAAATGAGCAGTGTAAGTACAAAAGAATTAATTCATGCCTACGTCCAATTACCAGGTGTACTTCGTGAGAATTTCAAAGAACTGAGATCACAGGCGAAAGAAAACCTAGATACCTGCGCATTCCCTACTAAAAAGGATGAAGAATGGCGTTTTACGGATCTCAAGTCCATCACATCGAATAAATTTGAATCGGTAGACACCGGTATAGCTCAAGCTGATCTTGAGTTGGACGAGTACCACTTACCGGAAGCAATGAGCTCAAGATTGGTTTTTATTGATGGCAACTTCAGTCCGTCACACTCTGCGATTGAAGGAATGCCCGATGGAGTCATTGTAGGTAACATAAATGACTTCCCTGAACATGAGCAACTGCGCTCACACTTAGGGACCATGACCAACTACGAAGATGATGTATTTGTCCCTCTGAATGATGTCAATTTTCAAGATGGAACGTTCATTTTTGTACCCAAGGAAACGGTTATTGAGCAACCAATACATATACTGAATGTGTTTACCCATCGAAATAATCCACATTTTGTAACACCACGAGTATTATTTGTGGGAGAGATGTATTCAAAGGCTACCATTATTGAAGAGCATATTGGCCTTTCGGACAATGTTTATTTGAACGTCCCTGTCAATGAGTTTAGGCTCTACAGCGGGGCTCATGTTCACCACGCTCGGATACAGCGTGACAGCAAAAATGCGTCACACATATCTCGACCTGTCGCTATGTTAGATGCCCATGCAGAATACCATTCATACACTATTTGCTTGGGTTCTAAATTATTCCGTAATGAACCCAGAGTTATACAGAATGCAGAAGAGGTGGACTTCACTGTTGATGGTTTAGTACTTATTGATGGAGAGCAAATTGCAGATACGCATTCAATCATGGATCACCGATTTTCTCATGGAAACTCACATCAGTTACACAAAGTGGTTGTCAACGATCAGGCTCACTCAATCTTTAATGGTAAAATCTTTGTGGCAAAAGACGCTCAAAAGATAGACTCCTTTCAAGAAAACAGAAATTTACTTATTTCAGACACAGGTAAAGTAAATACAAAACCACAACTAGAAATATTTGCTGATGATGTCCGGTGCTCTCATGGTGCAACCATAGGTCAATTACAAGATGAAGAGGTGTTTTATTTGCAGAGTAGAGGGCTTACTGAGCAAAAGAGTAGAGAGCTATTGGTTTACGCATTTGCTCTTGAATCGGTTGAGAGCATGGCGGTTAAATCAGTAGAAGAGTTATTATTAAAAGAAGTAATCGCCTATACCAACAGAGATTAAGTGATACGGTAGACGATTGTACATACATAAAAGGTAAGGATGAGCGCTATAGATTGGAATCACATACGAAGTCAATTCCCTGTTCTTAAAACACAAGTTAATGGGCATGCACTCAGTTATTTAGATAATGGTGCCTCTAGCCAGATGCCAGAGTCCGTTATAACTAGACTAACCGACTACCATCGTTATGAGCATGCTAACATTCATCGTGGTGTACATCATCTGTCACAAACAGCTACCTCAGCCTATGAGGATACCCGTAGTTTGGTTAGGGATTTTCTTCATGCTGAGAGTCTTGAACAAATCATATTCACGACAGGAACAACCGATTCCATCAACCTAGTAGCCCAATCGTGGGGCAGCATCAATCTTTCTGTGGGGGACGAAATTATATTATCGGAAATGGAGCACCATGCTAATATAGTTCCATGGCAAATGATTGCTCAAAAAACAGGAGCCATCATAAAAGTGATTCCACTTCTCGATAACGGTGAGCTAGACTTAGAGGTGTATTCAACTTTGTTGTCTGAGCGAACAAAAATGGTTGCCTTAGTTCATGTATCTAACACCTTAGGTACGATCAATCCTGTTTTAGAAATAATAGAAAAGGCAAAAACTGTTGGAGCAAAAGTACTAATCGATGGTGCACAGGCAACCCCACATATGAAGGTTGATGTGCAGAAGTTAGGAGTCGATTTTTACACCTTTTCTGCACATAAAATGTGTGGTCCTACAGGCTTTGGTGTATTATACGGAGAGAGGTCACTTTTAGAATCTATGCCCCCGTACAGAGGAGGAGGAGATATGATAGATAAGGTTAGTTTCTCTGGAACAACGTATAATGATCTTCCTCATAAATTTGAAGCAGGAACACCACCTATTGCTGCTGGTATAGCATTTGGCGAGGCTATACGGTACTTAAATGATATTGGGTTGGATGAAATTACTCAACGAGAGTCTTATCTCTTAGAGTATGCCATGGAAGGTTTTAGTACACTAGATCATGTTCGATTTATAGGCACCTCCAATAATAAAACATCGGTTATTTCTTTTTTATTAGATGACATTCACCCAACAGATGCGGGTACTATATTAGATAAGTATGGAATTGCCGTACGTACCGGACACCATTGTACACAACCGATTATGGAACGCTATGGCATTCCAGGTACCATACGTGCCTCACTTTCTTTTTATAACAATGAAGCAGATATTGATTCATTGATTAACGGCATAATTGAAACACAATCATTTTTTAATTAACTGATCAAAATGGCTAAAATCAAAGAAATAGAACGAACACCAAATCCAGACGCCATGCGATTTGTACTCGCAGAACCTTTGACTAATGGGGTAACACGGTCCTATGAAGATGCGCAAGAAGCTCAGGATGACCGTTTAGCTGCATCCCTATTCGAAATAGAACATGTGATCAACGTGTATTATGTGGATCGTTACATTACTGTAACACAAGATGGTGGAGCTGTTTGGTCGGAGCTATTAAGGAAATTAGCCCCACCCATTCGTGAGGCAGAAGCACAAGAAAATCTGGTTGATAATGCCGAAGTACATGTGAGTAAAGAAGCTCTAGATTCGGATGACCCTAGATTACAGGAAATCAACCGGATGCTTGATGAGCAAGTACGTCCTTATCTACTGGCCGATGGTGGAGGTTTGAAAGTGATCAGTCTAGAAGAAAATAGACTCAAAGTACATTACCAAGGTGCTTGTGGAACATGCCCAACAGCGACAACGGGTACTTTGTACGCCATAGAAAGTATGGTTAAGAGAGTAGATCCAGAAATACAAGTCATCTCGGTGTAACATGTCAGAGATTACCATTAGCGATACGGCCTATCATCGAATATGTGAAATAAAAGGGTCCGATTCGGATGAGCAAAAAAATCTATTGCAAATATCCATCATTAGTGGTGGTTGTAGTGGTTTAAGCTATGATTTAAAGCTGGTTAAAGAGCATGAACTAATCATAAAAGAAACAGATCACCTTTTTGAATATCCGGATTTCAGTTTATACATAGATATGCGAAGCTACTTAATGTTAGCGGGTACAGAGTTAGATTTTAGTGATGGATTAGAAGGGAAAGGATTTCACTTTCACAATCCTAATGCAAGTCGCACATGCTCTTGTGGAGAAAGTTTCTCGATATAGTACATTGTGAGTTTGTATTTACGCTCAACTTGTGACTCTTACATCGAATGGTGAAACCGTTGATTATTTGGAAAAAGTATGATTAAGAATAAAGTTCAATCTAATGAAAAGTTAGTTTCCATTGATATTGCCAAAAGTTTTGGGCCGAAATTTCCAATAAAATCTTTAGATATTACTCCTTGGTTATTTCAAGGGCTTATTCTGAAGGAAAAATTGTTTAATGACAGCATTGACCAGCACAATTGGCAGGAATACAAGGACTCCTATTTGTGCATTGAAGTTAACGAAGACGCTCTATTAGCTCCATGGGCGTACATGATACTTACCGAAATAGGCAAGCGACACGCAAAAGATGTTTTCTTTACCAACCCAATAGATGCACAGTCGCAGCTAATCAAGCGGAATATTGACGAAGCCGATTTGAGTTCTTATGAAGAGAAATACGTATTAGTTAAAGGTTGCTCTAATAAGTCTGTGACCCCTGATATTTATGCTCATATAACAAAAAAGCTCATTGGTACAGCAAAAAAAATAATGTACGGTGAAGCTTGCTCTTTTGTGCCTGTGTACACGAGCAAGTCAAATAAGTAATAAGATATGGGAAGTATAATAGTCACAGGTTCGTCAAGAGGAATAGGGAAAGCTATTGTAGACCGCTACTTAGATGAAGGGTGGAATGTATTTGGTGCTTCTACCACAGATATTTCAACTTGGAATGATCGTTCAGAGTATACCCACACTATTCTAAACCTTATTGAGTATAAAGAAGCAATTGATTATTGGGTACACTCGTTAGAAAAACTTAAGAAATTCCCTCAAGTCCTTGTTAACAATGCCGCTGTTTTCATTGAAAGTCCTATTAGCTCATCTGACGAGTCCTGGTTGGAAAACTGGAACAAAACTCTGTCAATTAACTTAACAGCTAGTAGTTATCTCGCAAAGAAAGTGATCAAAATATGGTCTGAGTCACAGGTTGAAGGAATTCTTATTAATATTTCTTCACGCGCAGGGCAGCGAGGAGATACCGAGGAATTTGCTGCATATGCTGCCTCTAAAGCTGGTATGATGGCCTTTGTTAAAAGTATCGCGCGCAATTACGGGAAACTAGGTATTACAGCGTTTAGCATAGCCCCTGGTTTTGTTCATACCGATATGGCTATAGAATCGATTAAAACGTATGGGGAAGAGTATCTAACCCAAGGATTGGCACTTAATACCATAGTACCTCCTGAAGATATTGCAACTTTGGCATATCGAATCGGTACGGGGGAGCTCAAACATGCGACCGGTCAAACTTTTCACATTAATTCGGGTTCTTATCTTTTCTAGAATATATGCAGAGATTTTAACTCGCTTAATTTTAATCCCTGTTTAAGTTTGCTAACTTACCGTATGAGTTCTATTTCTACCCGTAAAAAAGATCATATCGATCTTACCTTGAATGAAAGTAGTCAATACAAACGACCAACTGGCTTTCAAATGTATCAACTCAAGCATAACGCATTGCCTGAATGTGGACTTGATGATATATCTTTTCGTTCACAGTTATTAGGTAGTGAGTTTGAGTTCCCCCTATTCATATCATCTATGACCGGAGGCCACGGAGAGGCCACTAACCTAAATGCTGAGATAGCTACGTTTTGTGAGCATTTTAAGATCCCTTTTGGGGTGGGAAGTCAGCGGGTGATGCTTGAGGATAGTACCCATGAAAAAAGCTTTGCCATTGTTCGCAAAAAAGCACCAAATGCATTTATAGCAGCCAATATCGGTGGGGCACAACTTATTGGGGGAATGCCAAGCAACCGCCTTCAATCAATGATCAATTCTATCCAAGCCAACGCCGTTATTGTTCATCTTAATCCACTTCAAGAGTTAATTCAACCAGAAGGAGACACTCAATTTGATGGTGTCTTAAAGGGAATTGAGCAGTTGGTAAATGAATCTTCAGTCCCACTAATTGTAAAAGAAACAGGTGCGGGGATTGATTCTGCTGTCGCAAAGCGGCTACTTAACGTTGGAGTGAAGGTGATTGATGTTGCTGGAGTCGGAGGTACATCATGGTCAAGAGTTGAAGCCGCGCGAATATCTTCAAGACCAGAAACAGATAAAGTAGGGAGTACTTTAACGAGAAAATATGAACTTGAAATGCAAGAACGCTTTAATGAATGGGGTAATAGCACGGTCTATTGTCTAAAATCGTTGCAGGAACTAGCATGGGAGCGAGAATTTGAAATTATTGCATCTGGAGGAATCCGGCATGCACAGGATATGATAAAAGCCAGATGTTTAGGGGCCCATTTTGTTGCGGTTGCCCAACCAGTAGTTCGAGTATTAAAAGAAGAAGGGTTAAAAGGGTTAGAAAAATGGTTTAACTTATGGCGAAAAGAAGCAACAATGATTATGACCTTGTTAGGAGTTCGAGAATGGAGACTCTTAAGTGAAGAACATATAACACCTCATTCCTCATGAATAAACGTTGGCTCGATGAAATTGAAAGGGCAATTCAGCAGTTAGAGTTGCCTAGTGAACCAAGATCCTTATACAACCCATTTCAATATACAATGGGCATGGGGGGGAAGCGAATTCGTCCATATTTAACTCTGTTAGCATCTGGAATTGCATCTGGTCACCATAACAATGCAATGCATGCAGCTCTTGCGATAGAAATACTCCACAATTTTACTTTAGTCCATGACGATATTATGGACGAAGCGGAGACAAGAAGAGGGTTCCCTTGTGTGCATAATAAATGGGATCCCAATGTGGCCATTCTAAGTGGAGATGTCATGTATGTCTACGCTTTTCAGCAATTATTACATTATGGAAAGAAAAAAAATATTGGGCAGGAAGCCTATCACGCAATGATGGAAGTATTTGTTCAGGCAACCATTAAAGTATGTGATGGGCAGGCGTTAGATATGGAGCTGATGCAGCGTGAAAAGGTAGAAGTCGAGCAGTATGTTGAGATGATTGAAGGTAAGACAGGGGCGTTATTATCTGCAGCTCTTGGGCTTGGCGTAATTGTAGGTGGAAGGTTGGATCTTTTAGCTAATATGCAAGAACTAGGTAGATTAATGGGGGTTGCTTTTCAAATGCAAGATGACCTTTTGGATGTTACTGCTGAACCTGAAAACTTTGGGAAAAAGAAGGCTGGTGATATACTAGAAGGGAAAAAAACCTACTTATGGATAAGAACGTACGAGCAGTGCACTAACGATGAGCAAGCATTGATGGATTTAGCCTACAAAGGACCTAAAGAGTTACTAGACCATGCATGGGTAAGCTCGGTTACCGAGTTCATGTACAAGTATCAGGTCATTGACGAAATATCTCAACTTATCAACAATAAATACGCCCAGATTTACGATATTATAAAGGAGTTTGAACATCCTGAATATCGAAATGAACTCCATCAACTTATAGACTATTTAACGTCCCGGATAAAATAACTATGCTACTACGACTTGCCACTTTACTATTACTAAGTGTATCACTTTCATGTGCCAATAAGGAGCTTATTAAACCAGGTGAACCAATTGACTCAGCATACGAAAAATCCATTGCTTTCTATGAGAAAGAAGAGTATTCGGATGCGGCTTATGGGTTTGATTTGGTGACTCGAATGGGTAGGGGAACCACTTACGCAAAGGAAGCCCAGTTTTTGTTAGCCGAAAGTTATTTCAAAAATAAGCAGTACTTACTTGCCGCCTCTGAGTACGAACGTTTTATTAGCTATTATCCGCAAGATGAACGTAGACAAGAAGTTGAATTTAATAGAGCTCTAGGTTACTATCAGCAATCACCACGTTATCGTCTGGATCAAGGACCGACTATGCGAGCTATTGAGCTATTTCAATTGTTCAATAACAACTACCCAAATTCACCCTTTATTGAAGAAAGTGCTCAGAAAATAGATGAACTCAGAAATAAATTGGCTCGTAAAACCTATGAATCTGGTCAATTCTATCTTCGTACCTTACGATACAAAGCGGCAACTATTTATTTTGATCAGACTATAGATTTATATCCTGAAACCCGGTGGGCAGAATCGGCCTTACTAAAAATCATTGAGACTTATGTTAGCTACGCTGAGCAAAGCATACAATCCAAGCAATTAGAGCGGTACAATTTAGCTGTTGAGAACTACGAAAAATTTCTACAATTATTTCCGCAAAGTACGCTTCGTTCGGAAGCAGAGTCGTATTATCTACAAGCTGTAAGTGAGATTCGAAAGCTAGAACCAGTCGCTAGTACCAATTAAACCACCAGAGGATGTCACATAAGCGAATTGGGCTCTTTGGAGGTAGCTTTGACCCAATACACTTAGGTCATTTAGCCATTTTGCGGTCATTTCTTTCAAGTGGATACATAGATGAATTATGGTTGCTTGTTAATCCACACCCACCTCACAAACAAAATACAGATGCGAGCTATACAGATCGCTTGAACATGGTAGATTTAGCTACTAAGGAAATAAGTGAGTGCTTGATTTCACGCATAGAAGAAGACCTACCAGTCCCCAATTATAGCTACAAAACGATTGATTATGTGATTGACACTTTAGGATACCCTGAAGTATACTTTTGCTTGGGATCCGATAGTATAGATAGTTTTAGGTCTTGGAAAGATTATGAAAAAATACTTGAGAGGGTTAGATTATTAGTTGCGCAGAGAAAGGCTGATTTTACTTTGCCAGTCTACCTAAAATCAAAGGCTGTATTGGTTGAGCATGAATTAATGACTATTTCTTCAACTGATCTCAGAGGCAAACTTCAAATGGGAGAACCTTTAGACGAGTATCTTCATGCAACCACCATAGACTACATTAGTAAACACAACTTATACCGTTGATTATGCCTATAAATCGAAGTCAATTTTTCAAAACCTTAGGATTGGGAACAGCTTTTCATTTACTTGAATCGAGTGTTCAAAAAGCAGCCCCAGCAGGGAATAAGCCAAAAGTACAGGGTAGTTCACCATTCCCGAACTTAACTTATGAATCGATCAAGCCAAAGGCATTACAACCGGGTGATACAATTGGGTTGGTTTCACCCGCAAGTCCAGTATATAATCCAGACGATTTCGAAGAAATGCTCGTTAAAGTTAATGCCTTAGGTTTTAAAGTGGTACTTGGGGAACATGTACGAGACCGACGTGGATATTTAGCAGGTACAGATGAAGATCGTGCAAAAGATCTTATGAACATGTTTAAAAACCCAGTAATTGACGGGATTCTTTGTGTTAGAGGTGGCTGGGGTTGTAATCGGATGTTGCCCTATTTAGATTTTGAAGCTATTGCATCAAATCCTAAAGTACTTTGTGGGTTCAGTGATATAACCTCTCTACATCTGGCTCTCTGGAAAAAAGCAAGACTGCATACCTTTCATGGTCCAGTAGGAACTTCTAGTTGGAGTTCTTATTCCACTCAATTTTTCAAAGAGGTCATTGAGAATGGGGGGATGCCACGATACCTATATCCCGAAAATCATGGAGAGGATCACCTCACCATTCAACCAGGAACAACAGATGGGATACTCTTAGGTGGCAATTTAACCGTTTTATGTTCCTTGATTGGGAGTGAATATCAACCTGATTTTACGGACGCAATCTTGTATTTAGAGGATGTAGGAGAGGATGTATATCGAGTGGATCGAATGTTAACCCAATTAAAAATGAGTGGAATCTTAAATAAGCTTAAGGGTTTTGTGTTTGGTAAGTGCACTAATTGTGATGCTGGAGCAAATAGTTTGAGCTTAGAACAAGTATTTAACGATCATATTAGTCCGCTAAACATCCCAGCTTTTTATGGTGCACTCATAAGCCATGAAACAGATAATAGTACCATACCGGTAGGAATTAAGGCCAGTATGAATGCAGAATTGGGATCTATACAACTTATGGAGCCCGCAGTAATTAATTCATGATAATGCCCTTTAAAACAGTCATATCCCCTTGATAAGTGGATAGTATAAGCACTGCTTAACCTATGATATTCACAGGTTACCCTTCATATGGTCATAGCAAGCAAACGTTTTAGAGTCGGTATAACCGGCCATAGATTCAGCTGTTAAACAGGAATGAACCGGATAAATCGAAAGATATGATTGGCCTACTGCCTCATAAATCAAATCTTTTGGGCCAATAATTAAGCCGTGTTCTTGGGATATTTTGTCCAAATATAAACTAGGGTTATCTTTTAAACGACCATAAACTACTCTACCATCCATGTCTAGATAATCTTTTGAGAAATGAACGGCCCCACCATGTATCACAATTTGAGCAAATTCTTCATCACCAGTTTGACTCATATGTGTGGGTAAATCCCAAGCATTCCGGGCCTTTACTTCAATAATAGGGCAATCTACCCAAACCGCAATATCTTCCTGCTGGCAACTTCCTATATATTCTTGGCTTAGGTCATAAAAAAACAAATTACCAGGCGTCAGTACGTCAATGACAGAAAAGTCATCCAACAATGAACAGGTGGGAGTATCCCCATAATAAATGGGCAAGTTGAGAGTATTCTTTAACTGGGTAATAGATCCCATTAAGTTATCTGAAAAAGCAAGAATGGACTCCTTATTAGGTCTTTGATACGAATTACCTGCGTGAATATAACAACCAATTAATGCTATTTTAGAACAATGCTGAATGGCGTTAGAGAACTCGGATATGTCTGATAGGTGGTCAATTGGAATCCCGGTCCGTCCATAATGCGGATCTACATCTATGAGTACTTGTAAAGGTTTGTCGAGAATATTGTTAAGATGTTTCAAGTGCTCAATCGAACTAGACAAGACCTTTAGATTGCACTCATTATTGACCTGGTTAATTGATTTAAAAAGTCCAGGGTGTAAGGGGAGGGCTAGTAAAAAGGAATCCCAATCATCTTTTATAAAATAGCTAAGCATATCCATACTGGATACGGTAATATCCGCTACGCCTAAATCACGTATCCATTTCCCTACTTCAATAGATTGGTGAGTTTTAAAGTGTGGTTGAAAGTGTTTAGCATTTTGCTGGACTTTTTTACTGATTCGTGAACTATTTCGAAATACAATTTCTTTATCAAGAACCAAACGAGGTTTTTCAATCATAGGTTGAATGGGTGTATTGCTTTTGGAAAAAATGACGTATTTTTAACATAATAAATGTTTATGAATTGAAAGAAAACGATCTGCAAATTATTGGGCGAATAGAACGAATGGATATACCAGAATGGTTCCTATTCGGCTTAGAAGCAAAAATTGATACAGGTGCCTTTTCATCAAGTATACATTGCCACAGAATTGAAGCCTTTATTAAGAATACGCAGGAATGGGTACGTTTTAGCTTGCTAGACCCAGAGCATGAAGCCTACAACAATAAAATATTTGAACTGCCTATATCTGATGTACGAGAGGTAAAAAGTTCAAATGGGTTAACAGAATCACGTTACTTCGTGCGAGCTAGAATTCAACTAAATGATAGAATAATAGATACCGAATTATCCTTAACGGATCGCTCTGAAATGAAATTTCCTGTCTTATTAGGTAGGAAGTTTTTAATGAATCGTTTTCTGGTTGATGTAGCCAAGGTGCACACTTCCAAAAAATCGATGCAGAACTAATATGTATTCGAGAAATATATATAAACGATAGGGGTTTTATTTTGACACTTCACATCGGAATCCTTTCTAGGAATCCAAACTTATATTCTACTAGGCGCTTAAAAGAAGCCATAGAGTCCAAAGGGCATGTTGCTCATGTAATTGATCACTTAAAATGTGATATCAATATTGAGCAAGATGATCCGAAAATATTTTACAAAGGGGAGAGCCTTGACTTTTTAGATGCCGTGATACCCCGAATTGGCTCAAGTGTTACCTACTATGGGGCTGCTGTAGTGCGCCAGTTTGAGATGATGAATGTTTTTACTGCAGTTCATTCCCAAGCGCTTGTACGATCAAGAGACAAACTCAGGTCGTTACAGTTACTTGCCAGTTCAGGTGTAGGTCTTCCAAAAACGGTTTTCACAAATTACTCTAAAGAAGTAGATAGTTTGATTGATTCAGTTGGAGGCGCACCATTGATTGTAAAACTACTAGAAGGCACACAGGGATTTGGTGTGGTATTAGCACCTACTAAAAAGGCTGCTCAATCGATTATTCAAGCCTTTCATAGCATGAAAGCTAGAGTAATTGTTCAGGAGTTTATCGAAGAGTCAAAGGGAGCGGACATTCGTGCTTTTGTAGTCAATGGTCGAGTGGTGGGAGCTATGAAACGACAATCTAAGGAAGGCGAGTTTCGATCAAATCTACATCAAGGAGGAACTGGGACATTAATTCGATTAAGCCCAAGAGAACGAACAGCCGCCAAAACAGCTGCGAAAGCAATGGGGTTGCCTATTGCTGGGGTGGATTTACTCCAATCTAGTAGAGGCCCACTCATTCTTGAAGTAAATTCATCACCTGGTCTAGAAGGAATTGAACGCGCCACCCAAAAAGATATAGCTGCATCCATCGTTCGATTTGTTGTGCAACAGACTTTAGAAAATAGAAATAAACCAAAACGTAGAAAACGTATAAAACAAAACGCCTAATGGACGTAGATTTATTATTTATCCCTTTGAATTCGGTACAATGGAAAGAATGTTCATCACGAGGGTTTATTGAGCCTAGTGTACAAGAAGGTTCCAAATCAATACGTAGTATAGAAGCATACACACCGTCAGTTGTTGAAGAAATAATCAACTTTAAATTTGTAGATCAAACCGATCTTTTGCTAATTCTTATTGACCCCATTAGGATACAGGTTCCCATCAAAAGTGAATTAAATGACATTAAACCAAATAACGAAGAAGACGGTTTTGGTAATAGTAAGCGTTATCCTGTGGTTCATTTACAGGGAAAAATATCTATTGATGCGGTTATTGATCGAATTCCTATCCAAAAAGATAAGGATGGGTTATTTCATGTTCATATTGAAACCATTGATTAATGCTCAAAAGAGCATTAGCTAGTTCAAAAATGACTGGTTCTTATAACTGACAAAGCGCTTTATCTAAACTTCACGATTACTTTCTATACTACATCTAGATCATAAGAGGTTAAACTAGATTGATAGGAGGTAAGTCATGAAAAATCCAGTCAGAATAATCAAACGCGACAGTAGTCTTAGAAAAAACTACCTTATAACACTTGAGGGAGGCTTCATTTTATCCATACTTATATTCATAGTAGCTTTCAAGGTGGATTTAAATGTAGACACATCCGATAAACAAATCGTGATCCAACAGCAGGAGGAGATTTTTATTGAGGAAATAATCCAAACCAAGCAGGAATTAAAAGCTCCAGCACCACCCAGGCCATCTGTACCCATCGAGGTTCCAAATGATGAAATACTCGAAGATGAAATACTCGAGATTGATGCAGAACTAGATTTTGATGAGCCTATGGATATTCCGGTTCCACCTAAACCTATTCAACAACAAGATGAAGTGGAAGAAGAAATATTTGTGGTTGTAGAGAATCCACCGGTTTTAATAGGCGGAATAGCATCTGTTCAATCTCACATAAGTTATCCACCGTTGGCTTTGAAAGCGGGCATTGAGGGACGAGTAATTGTGCAGTTTGTTATTGATAAAACGGGGAAAGTACTTGATCCTATGGTTATACGCGGAATTGGCGGTGGTTGCGATGAAGAGGCTGTACGTGCGGTGCTAAAAGCGAACTTCCAACCAGGATTACAGCGCGGAAGACCCGTGGCAGTTCGGTACACATTGCCCATAACATTCCAAATAAACAGTAAAGACAAGAGCTAATCAAACTTACCATACAACCTAGCAATCATTGATACACGAGGTCCAACGATATTGGGTCTCGTGTCTTTTTGGGTTAATGCTTTCTGATCGCATTCCTATGAATTAGTATGAAAGTACGTTCACAAATGGTGTTAAATGACTTCAATACCGTATTTATGTCTCATAATATATATTATGTAAAGTAGAGTATATTTATCACACTCCTTTAATTCACTTATTACCTACACCCCTCTACTACCGTTTGGATGTATCCCATCTAAAATAAAGGAGTCTATAGGTAGAGTTTATTTTAGGGCTTCTTTGATTTTATCAAAGTCAGGTAAGTTACCCGCATCCTCCAGTATCTCAGAGTGAACTAACTTCATGTTACCATCAAGAACGAATGCACTTCGTTTAGCTACACCAATCATCCCGAAGTGATCATTGTTTAAAACGCCAAAATTAGTTGACTGTTCTTTGTTGAAATCACTTAACAAGGTGAAGTTTAGGTTTTGAGATTGTTTAAAAGCCTTCAAACTAAAAAAACTATCAATGGAAATACCGTAAACTTTAGCGTTTAACGACTCATAAAGTTTCATGTTATCACGTACAGAGCATAATTCGTCTGTACAAACGCTAGAAAAAGCTAAAGGGAAAAATAGTAAAACGGTGTGATTATTGGTCCCCGCTTCAATTGTAATCTGAGTCCCTTCTGTGTCTTGTAATGTGATGCTGGGTATGGTATCGCCAATTTGGTAGCTCATAGATGAATTCTGTAATTTTATTTTTTTTCAGTGTTAATCGGGTATTTAACTAAACTAAAAGTTAATAAAATCATTCCAAGACTTAATAAGATATTACCTAATAATAAGCCATTCATCGGGTTATTAAAATGGATGAATGGAATTATGTATGCACATAAAAAGGCTAGAATTGATCCGAGAAATGTCCATTTCCACCTGAATAGGTAGGTATTTACTCCGAAAATTAGTAGCGCAACTAGTAAAGCGCCTGCCTGCATTATAAGCTCTAAAATATCTTTAATTGCATAACTCGTTGGAATGACTGCAAAGAATATAATCCCAGTTAAAGGAAGTAAGGTTAAATATATTGGAAACCGTGCGAACATCGGCTTAGAGTCTCTAATTAGTACAAATAAAGCAGATAAAACTAAACTGATGCTAATAAAATTACCCCATGTCTCAACATCTCGAACTAGATAACTTGGCCCAATTAAAACATAGATTTTAGAGGTGAAAAAGCTACAAATACTACCTAAAAGATATAATTTGGTTAGATTTCGTAGATTTAATGAACTGGGAAGTAGAACAACAAAGCATAAAAGAGCTGCAATAATCTCTAATCCATGTTTTACGTTCAGAACCTCCATTACTCTCCTACTTCTGCTTAAATACCATCGTTATGGGTACGCCGGTAAATTTATAGGTTTCTCTGATCTGATTCTCTAAATAACGTCGATAATTGGCAGGTAAGTCTTGTGGGCTATTCATAAAAAATTTAAAAACAGGTGGGTTGGCTTTTACTTGCGAACCATACTGTATCTTTAATTCTCTGCCCCTTTTCATAGGTAATGGTCGCTTATGAAGCGTCTTCTCAATAAAGTCGTTTAATTCCGAGGTGCTAATTTGCTTCTTTCTTTCTTCAATTACTTCATCACACAATTCCAAGACTTTATGAATACGTTTCTTGTTGGTCGCGGAAATAGTGAGAATGGGTATGTAATCCATCTGGGGAACCGCCTCATACACAACTTTTTCAAATTCACGTACAGTGTGCGTGTCTTTATCGTCAATTAGATCCCATTTATTCCAAACAATGATTAATCCTTTATTGTATTCTTCAGCTTGTCGAAGTACCCGCTTATCCTGGGCATCAAATCCTCTTTCAGCGTCTAATATGAGTACTGCGACATCGCATTCACGAATGGCTTTTTCTGTTCTAACGGTGCTGTAAAACTCGATATTTTCCTTCACCTTTACTCGTTTTCGAAGCCCAGCCGTATCCATTAGTGTGTATTCTTTATCATTGAAGGATAAGTAGGTGTTTATAGTGTCGCGAGTTGTTCCTGCAATATCTGTCACTATACAACGTTCATCGTCCACTAAAGCATTCACTAAGCTGCTTTTTCCCACATTTGGTCGTCCAATGAAGGCTAATTTTGGGATATTTTCTTGTTGCTCTGGCTCATGATCGGGTAACAATTCAATTATTCGGTCCATAAGTTCACCAGTACCCGTACCGCTGATGGCCGAGATAGAATATAAATCATCAAATCCTAAGCTGTAGAATTCAGAAGCCTCTAGCCTTCTCCCTTCGTTATCTGCCTTATTTGCGACGAGTAACACGGGTTTTATTTGTCTTCGTAATATTTGCGCAACCGACTCGTCTAGCATGTTAATGCCGGTTTTTGCGTCAACTACAAAGAGTATTACATCGGACTCTTCAATCGCAATGAGTACTTGTTCACGTACACCGACGGTTATCGTATCCAGCTCATCCGGTAAATAACCACCAGTATCGATAATGTTGAAATCAACCCCATTCCAGTAGCTATCGCCATAATGACGGTCTCTTGTAACTCCATATTCATCATGGACAATAGCTTGTCTTTCGCCAACAAGGCGATTAAATATGGTTGATTTTCCGACATTAGGCCGGCCGACTATGGATACTGTAGGGAGCATTTACGTAGTTATTTAACTAAATTATGTTCTAAGATACGCAAATATATAATCAGCTAGGATGTTAAAGACTATTTTTGAAAACTTTGGATTCGTAGGCTCTTTAATTCTATCCCTTGTGATCTTCTTGTTTTCTATTCTGTGGTTAGCAGGAATGGCAGGGATCACTCAGCCTAAAGATGGTGGGAAAGTTCGATATAAGTCTTGGATGGTATGGCTTGCCGTTGTTGTCCCAGTATTCCCAATCGCCTGGATTATTAGCCAAATTTGGAATCACTTCACTGTAATGAATACAAGTAAAAAATAATTAACTAATTGTGCAGCAATAATCTATATGATTAACCTGTCAGATAAATTAAGCTCTAGAGTTGGGTTAAAATCAAGGTGTAATCCATCATGCTTGCTATGGTTTCTGTGTGATTTTCTACTTTAATCTATTGCAATACACAGGTGTAGCATGTTAAAAATACCCCCTAATATAAGTGCACAAGTCTTGCAATCGTACGGCTGGGGGAATAAATCACAGTTGATTATTCTAATAAGGGCGGTTTATTACCTTCATTTAGATTAGGGTCATGGGTGTCATGGATGAGCTCCCAGGGTTCTAAATTGGCAGTGATAGGGTCTAAAAAGCGAGAGGCTTTAGTCAAGTAGTCCCCTTCTCTCTGCCTAAATGAAGTCCTTGGGTAGGTAAAATAAAGCATTTCTTTTGCTCTGGTAGTGGCTACATACAGCAACCGAAGCTCTTCATCCAGTGATTCTTCATTATCTATAGAAAAAGTACTTGGAATACTTCCGTCTAAGCATTGCATTATTAGTACGTGCTTCCATTCTAAACCTTTCGCAGAATGTATGGTACTTAAGGTGAGTGGAGCTTCTTCCTCCCTAGATGCAAGGGTGTCAGTCACCGTATCGGTGATAGGTTCCAACACCAGATCGGTTAAGAATGATTGTATGTCTTGATAGGTTTTTGCGATTTGCAATAAGGAGGCCAAATCCTCTTCCCTTTTTGAAGCATCATCGTATAAATCTTTGCAAATGGGCAGATAATAGTCCACAATTAGTGGTACGGAGTCGTGCCAAGGTGTACACTTTGAAGCATTTATGAGGCATGAGCCAAGCCTATTCAATCCGTTATAATAATTTTTATTCATCCACTCAGAATCACTGAACCAGTGTGTTGAATCTGTAGTAGAAGCCCCCCCTTGTTTACTTTGAACCTCTTGGATCCACAGAAATAAATCTTCGGCTGTTTTTGGACCTACTCCTTCAATGAGCATCAAAACTCGTTGCCAAGCCACCGTATCGTTAGGATTACTTAAAATCCTTATGTGTGCCAATACGTCTTTTATGTGCGCTGCTTCGGTAAATTTTTGACCGCCAAACTTTTTAAACGGAATATCCTTTGATTGTAAAGCAAGTTCTAGTGTAAAGGAATCCCTGGCGTTTCGAAAAAGTACAGCGACCTCACCTAAAGTTATTTGATGTTCCCTAAGATGAAGTACTAATTGCGATATAAATTCTGCTTCTTCTTTATCATCAATGGCCTTAATTAGTGCGGGTAAGTCACTGGATTCGCGATTGGTGAAGAGTTTTTTCTTAAACAAAATAGAACTTTGCTTGAGCACAGCATTAGCAACCTCTAGTATCTCGGGCGAGGAACGATAATTTTCCTCTAGTTTTATAAGCTCTGTGTTCGCATGTTCTTCCGGAAAACGTAGTATATTTTCGTAGTCGGATCCACGAAACGCATAGATACTTTGTGCATCATCACCAACCACGGTCAAGTTTTGGTGGAATGATGAGAAATATTCACACAAGCTTGCCTGTATTTTGTTCGTATCCTGAAATTCATCTACTAATACGTACTGGCAAGTACTTGAAACTCGCTCTAATATTGCTGGATACTCTATAAAAAGTTTTTCAGTGTTAAACAATAAATCATCAAAATCCATTATATGATGTTTGGCTTTATAGGACTCATAGGTTTTAAAGAGTCTAATGACATCCTTTTCATGAACTAAAAATTGAGGATAGTATTCTTGTAATAATACCCTCATGTCGAGCTGTTTATTTTTGTGAAGGGTAAAGAGTTTTGCAAGGCTTCGTTTAGCCGGGAAACGCTGCGAACGATGGTCTATATTGAGAGTAGAACGCACATGCTGAATGAGGTCAATGCTGTCGGCGCTATCAATTATGCTAAATTCATTGTTATAGCCAATATGATTACTGTATTTTCTTAGAATTTGTGTGCAAAATGAGTGAAATGTACCCCCTTGTACATACTGACAACGCTCATCTAACAATTGGGTCGCACGTTCCATCATCTCTTTTGCGGCACGTCTAGTGAAGGTTAATAAGACTATTTGCTCAGGTGGTACACCGGATTCAATCAGCCGTGATACTTTATATATAAGTGTTTTGGTCTTACCTGTACCTGCCCCTGCTAGTATGAGTAATCGTTTTGCAGGACTAGTCACCGCGCTGAGTTGTTGCTGATTTAGAGCAGATTCATAATCGATGTGATAATCTATCGGAGATGATGGGGGTGTTTTTCTTAGGTGGAACTGCTTCATAGGTTCCAATATAATGATTCATAGATAATATGTAAAATATATGTACATGCAGCGGGGTCATATGTGGATTAATGGCATGCATCAACCAGTCTCAACTTCTCAATGTACACTATGTACCTAAAAGACACATAGAGGGTCTAAACCAAAATCCGATTCATAAATAAAAGATAATATGGATTTGCCTCTGAGTGAATAATAGGTAATATTTGCTGTGTTTAGCACCAGTTTTCTAGACTATGGAATTTTTTGCATAGAGTTTTTTATATAGAGTTTTTACAATGATCCCAAATTCACCATCGTCTCAAAAGACTAAACCTTAGTGATCAATTAAATAAACATACCAATTAATAAGAATTAGCTGAGAATATGGTAAATGAGCCCAGTTACCTTCCCCAAGAGTATGGATGGATTGAAGTTATTTGTGGAGGGATGTTTAGTGGAAAAACCGAAGAATTAATTAGGAGAGCAAGACGAGCTCAAATTGCTGGGCAGCAGGTGTTGGTCATCAAGCCTAGCGTAGATAATCGATACAGTTCATCTGAAGTCGTCTCTCATAATGAAACCACCATTCCTTCACTTGTGGTTGGTAGTGCGGATGAAATAATTGAGAAAAGCCAGAATTTTAGAGTCGTATGCATTGACGAGGCGCAATTCTTTGATAACAAACTGCTGCATATAGTGAATGAGTTAGCCAACAATAATAAACGAGTCATCATTGCTGGTTTAGATATGGATTATGAGGGCAAACCATTTGGTCCGATGCCTTATTTACTAGCTATCGCGGAATTTGTAACAAAATTACACGCTATTTGTACCAAAAGCGGAATGTTAGCCAGCTATTCGCAGCGAGTTATTGATTCGGATAGGCAAGTCTTGGTAGGTGAATATGATGCCTATGAGCCAAGGGCTAGGCATTGCTTTACACGTGGCATTGACAAAAGAACTAAGAAGCTGTAAGAATACTAACCAATGGAAATACCTTCATGTTAATTGATATGTTAAGAGGCCTTCTGGGAATGTTGGCCATCATAGGACTTAGCTATGCATTAAGTTCTAACAAGAAAGCGGTAAATTGGAAGTTGGTCTTGACGGGGCTTGGGATCCAATTCCTATTGGCAATATTTATTTTAAAATCTAGTGCATTAAGTGATGTTTGGACTCCATTGGGTTGGCCTAAGGTGTTATTTGAGTGGATAGCCAGTTTTTTTGTCATCGTTCTCACCTATACCACCGCTGGTGCGGAATTTCTATTTAGTTCGCTAGCCCGAGGACCTGAGTACGAAGATTCGTTTGGAGTCATTTTTGCTTTTCAAGTACTCCCGACCATCATCTTCTTTGCCTCTCTCACCTCTATATTGTACCATTACGGTATTCTGCAATGGGTAGTTAAAAGAGTTTCTAAGGGGATGCAAAAACTAATGGGAACATCAGGTGCAGAAACCCTATCGGTGATTTCTAATATTTTTGTTGGCCAGACGGAGGCCCCTTTGGTGATTAAGCCGTTTTTAGATAAAATGACAAGGTCAGAGTTGTTGGCAATTATGACGGGTGGTATGGCTACCATTGCTGGAGGCGTAATGGCAGCCTATGTAGCTATGTTGGGGCAATCCTTTGCTACAGCCAATGGGTTAGAATTGGTAGTGGCTCAACAACTCTTTGCCGAGCGGTTGTTGGGAGCCTCGCTTATGGCTGCTCCAGCGGCCTTGATCATAGCAAAAATTTTAGAACCTGAAACAGAAAAAGCGGTTACCGCCGGTACTGTTGAAATGGTTGTGGAAAAATCAGACGCGAACGGGATTGACGCAGCGGCAACTGGTGCGGGTGTTGGGCTTAAACTAGCCGCTAATGTAGGCGCTATGTTGCTAGCCTTTATTGCATTATTAGCCATGATAAATGGCCTTCTCGATTGGGTGGGTCTTAATACAGGATTAAACGCTGTTATTGGTAGCTCATTGAGTATAGAATGGTTGCTTGGTTGGATTTTAGCACCTGTTGCTTGGGTCATTGGTATACCTCTTCAAGATGTGACCTCGGTGGGTTCACTGATAGGGACAAAAATTGTACTGAATGAATTTGTAGCCTATTTAAAATTAGCTGACTTAGTTGCTGCTGCCAATTTAACCCCTAAGACAATTGCTATGGCAACTTTTGCTTTGTGTGGATTCGCTAATTTATCCTCTATTGCTATTCAAATCGGAGGAATTGGGAGTCTAGCGCCATCACGTAAATCCGAAATAGCAAGCTTTGGGATTAAAGCGGTCTTCGCAGGAACAATGGCAAATTTAATGACCGCTACATGGGCGGGAATGTTATTTTAAAAAAGACACAATCTTTCTTTAAATTTGGTCGTTATTGATGGTTGAATGCCTTGAACGATATTGAGTCAAAGCGTTACCATGCTTACAATACACCATCCCAAACAATTAACTCAACTATTCATTAAACGTGCTAAATAAAACAATTACTATGTTCACTCGAAAAGGTTATTCTACTTCCCTATTTATCATTCTTGCATTGAGCATATTAACGCTATACTGTTCAAGCGCTCCCAATGTACTAAAGAAAAATAAATCTGTATCAGTTGTAGGTACGGTTGGCTCAGAGATAATTGAGTTTAACGATTTAATGCAGGGATATATGTCAGGTGGTATCAATCAAGACCCATCAGCAGCGGAATTAAAGGATTTTTTACCTATCTATTTGAACTACCGAGCCAAATTGTTGGCGGCAAGTGAAGCGGGCTATTTCGAGAACAAAACCATACTGGATGAATACGCTATGTATGCAAAACAAGCAGCGTACGCCTATTGGTTAGACCGTGAAATTAAACCAACCATCTTCGAACAATTCAAGAGTAGATATAATGAGGAATTAAAGTCCTCACATGTTTTAATCTCTTTACTACCACTCGCACCACCATCGGATACCTTGGCGGCTTATAACAGAATAATGGAGGCCAGAGAATTATTTTTATCCGGAGAAAGGACGATGGCTGAGTTAAATGAAGAGTATTCATCAACCAGAAATGGTCAGTTAATGGGGGGTGATTTGCCCTGGTTTAGCGTTGGTGTTACGGTGGGGCCCTTCGAAGATGCTTTATACGCATTGGAAGAGGGTGAGCTATCGATGCCAGTTCGCACCCAATTTGGGTATCATATCATTCATTTAGAAGAGCGCAGAGAACGAACTCCTGCTAGAAATATCTCTCATATTTTTATCTCTCGTCGGGGTGATATAGAAAAGATGCAAGATTTGTATGAACAACTAGAGCAAGGAACACCATGGATGAATTTAGTTGTCGAATTTTCTGAAGACCGAGCATCGGTATCTAATGAGGGAAATATTGGTTGGGTATCTTACAGTAGTCGTTATGACCAAGCATTTATTGATTCGGTAATGAATCTAGATCCCTCCCTGCCCTATTCAAGACCTATTGAGAGCACGTATGGGGTTCACATTTTTCGAGTTGATTCAGTACAGACGTTTAAAAATGAGGCCGCAAAGGATGAGTTCTTAACTCAGGAGTTAGATAAGAGCTCAAATTTTGAGCGTAGTAATGAATTTGTCTTAAATTGGTTGTCCGAGCAGTATAAACTTCGTGTTAACACTAAACTCATTACCAACCTCACCAATTCGTTCACCTCAGCCGATTCGTTACCGGTTACACAGGTACTTGATGTAGCCGATGGTCTTAGCTCAGATACCTTATTCGCTTTTCAGGGCGGTACCGCAACTGCTGCAGATTTTTACGATTACTTGATGGAAACGCACTCTAATAAAGCATTAAATCAGGTGCAGTCAAGTTGGTTTAGTGACTATCAGGAATATTTCCTCGATTCTGAGCTAGCTAATTTCACTTTAAACGTATTTCCTGAGTTTTCTGAACAAACCGACTCTTATCATCGGGGTCTTGTGGTGTATCAAATTAATGAAGATTCCGTCTGGAGTAGTGTAACTATTGACTCTACCCTACTAATGGATCGTTACCTTAATAACAACACCGATTATCAATTTGACACTCGCTATTACTATCATCTTGTCTCGGCTAGATATGATTCTACCCTTAAAAAAGCTGAGGAATTTATTGTTCAAGGAGGACATCCAGATAGTCTTAGAGCCAATGATTTTCCAGTAGCTGTAATGTCAGATTCAACAGGCATATTTCAAGGAGAACCATTTACTCGGCTAGCTGAGATGGAAGTTGGAAACATCAGTGAATACTTTACTTACAATAATCGAAAGGCCTTTTTTGTGCTAAATGATGTTCTTCCAGCTAGGAAAATGACCTTTGATGAGGCTTTTAATCGTTTGCTATCCGATTATCAGCCTATTCGCGAGGAAAACTGGTTGCAGCGACTCAGAAATAAGTATCAGATTCAATCGTATCCAGAGGTTATAGATGATAACTTTGCGACATTAGACGCAAATTAAATGTGTTTGTTTCCATCTCCCACTGAAATTAACAAATATCCCCAACCCTTTTAAAAGACTTCTTTTAAGTATATATACGTTGAAAATAGCACACTTTTTACTCTTCATTCTAACCTTAGTTCTCCTGAATTGTGATTTCAAGAGTTCGAATGACGAGTATGTTATTGCGAAGGTAAATAATGATGTGTTATTACAATCTGAGTTAATGCAAAAAATACCACCTCAGCAGTTTGCTCTCGCAGATTCAGCTCAAATCATGCGTGACTATACACAACAGTGGATTATGGATCGAATATTATTGCAAGAGGCTTATCGATTACGAATCCATCGTGAAAAGGAGGTAATGGACAAAATAAATGAGCTTACAGAAGACTATATATTACAAATCTCTAAAGACTACATAACAAAAGAACTAAATCCGGATGTGACCGTTTCTATAGATGAGGCAAGAGATTATTATCAAGAGAATAAGGACAATTTTTTATTGAATGAACGATTTATTCGATTCCGATTCTTTAAAACTAACAGCCTCAACGAAGCATCTAGAGCCCGTCAAGAGCTGTTGAGGGGAAGTGATTGGGAAAATGTGGTTAGAAGTTACGCACTTCAACCCGAGTATACTCTTGATCACTCAGAACGTTTTTGGCCTATTACCAGAGCAGCCTCCGATTCTCCTATTATGAATAGATACTTGCAGAGAATAGGGTTAAGCGAAATTTCAGTAATTGAAAAAGTAGGGAATGAATACCATTTTGTTCAACTTTTAGAAGAGAAACCAAAAGGAGAACATCCGGATTTAGAGTGGTTGCTATCAGAAATTCAACAATGGCTCTTGTTAGAAAAAAAACGGACTAGCTTCAAAAGCTATCAACAGAATCTCTATCTTCAGGCAGAAGCCAACAACGAGATAGAAATAAAATTACCTAATTAAACGTATGTACGAACCCAAGAACTATACTAAACCCCTTCCCATTAGATTTTTTGGGGCTCTTTTTGCACTATTACTGTTATCACAGATAACCCCAATCGTGCTTTGGGCTCAAAACACAACGAACTCGCAGCCAAGGCCCACCGATCAGATTATCGCTCAGGTTAATGATCGTGTTATATTAAAGTCAGATATAGATACCGACGTTCGAACCTATATATTGCAAAATAGAAGTTATGGTCAGAATATTCCATTTAGTGAAGCATTATGGTTTAGTTTTCTGGAAAACTCAGTAGAAAACTTTATTCTACTTGAGAAGGCAAAAATTGACTCAGTTATAATACCAGATGATCGAGTAAACAGAGCAATGGATCAACGTATTCAACAACTTATCATGCAAGCAGGATCCGAACAGGCATTAGAACGAGCTTTTGGGAAGCCAGTTATCCAACTTCGCGAAGAATTCAGAGAAGATTTCAGAGAACAAATGACCACAGAGCAGGTTCGACAGACCTATTTATCAGGTGTAACAATAACTCGGCCAGAAGTAGCTGAATTCTTCGAAAGTATTCCTAAAGATTCTCTACCAACAATACCTGAACAAGTAGCCCTTTCTCAAATTGTTATTATTCCACCAGCAAAAAGTGATGCCAAAGAAGCGGCTCGTTTTTTTGCAGAGAGCCTACGAGATTCCATCTTGGTTTATGGAATACCTTTAGAAGATTTAGCTAGGCGCCACAGTGATGGTCCTTCAGGTCCAAGAGGCGGTTTACTACCACTCATGGGGCTTAACGAATTGGTATCCGAATACTCAGCCGCGGCTGCTGCTTTAACTCCAGGTCAAATATCCGAAGTGGTTGAAACAGAATATGGATATCACGTAATAGAATTAATTAAACGGATTGGAGATCAGATTGAGACCCGACACATACTTATTTCGGTAAATGCAGAAGAACTGGATGATGATGTCGCCATTGAGCGATTAATTAGTATTCGAGATAGTTTGGTTGAAATACCTGACCTTGAATTTTCAAGCTTGGCTCGAACAAAAAGCCAAGACCCTATAACTAAAGTAACCGGTGGTAAGGTATTAGATCCTGAGACAGGTGAGCGATACATCCCTTTAAATAGATTAGATGCTAACCTATATCGAACCGTGTTGTTACTTGAAAATGTTGGGGATATTTCTGAACCAAGGGCTTTTACTCTAAATTCACCGCAAGGTGCCCGTGCTTATCGAATTATTCGTTTAGATGAGCGCATTGAGGAACACGTAGCTAATATGGATCAAGATTTTGAACGACTCCGAAACATTGCACTTCAACAAAAACAATTGCGAGAATACACACTATGGGTAGAGGAACTACGGGAAGAAGTGTACATAGAATATCGCATTGATTTGCCTAGTGCTTCCTTATCTCCCCAATTTTAACAATTAGGACTATTTAGACATGACAAAAGAAGTCGATTCGGTAGAAAAAGCTAAAGCTTTTTCACAACAATTCACTGCTCTTAAAAACGAAATACAAAAAGTGATAGTCGGGCAGGAAGAGATTATTGAATTACTTTTAGTGAGTCTTTTTTCAAAGGGACACTGTCTGCTGGTTGGAGTACCTGGATTGGCCAAAACACTGCTTATTAAAACGCTCTCTGAGGCGTTAGATTTAGATTTTAATCGAATTCAATTCACCCCAGATTTGATGCCAGGTGATGTAACTGGCACAGAGGTTATCGAGGAAAACAAAGAAGCTGGTACGAAAGGTTTTCGATTTATAAAAGGCCCTATTTTTTCAAATATACTGTTAGCTGACGAAATTAACCGTACGCCGCCGAAAACTCAATCGGCCTTACTCGAAGGTATGCAAGAATATCATGTGACTGCATCGGGTAAAAGCTATGATTTAGACCAACCTTTTTTTGTATTGGCAACCCAAAACCCAATTGAACAAGAAGGAACCTACCCTCTTCCGGAAGCTCAATTAGATCGCTTTATGTTTCA
>ERZ802830.456-NODE-456-length-40690-cov-10.5311_pt1 | contig 40690 bp, 42 predicted proteins | sample MGYA00345654_ERZ802830 | MGnify/ENA primary metagenome ERZ802830 (study PRJEB30503, sample SAMEA104212375) | marine metagenome | biome: Westerlies Biome; feature: [SRF] surface water layer (ENVO:00010504) within the epipelagic zone...; material: water... | reverse complement strand
ATTGCAGTGCGGAATTCCAATGGGATCTGCCCCTTATGTTCGATCGTCAAATAGGAAATACAGCGGCGCGCATCCAACCGGTAGGGCGCGGGAAAGGCATTGGTCGGACAGATATCAAGGCATTTTGAGCAACTGCCACAGTGATCCTGCTCGCCCGCGTCATGGGCAAGGTCCGCATCGGTGAGGATCACCCCCAAAAACAGCCATGATCCGCCATCACGGGCAACAAGATTGGTATGCTTGCCCTGCCATCCGGCCCCCGCAATGGCGGCCAGCGGCTTTTCCATCAGCGGTGCGGTATCGACAAAGACCTTGACCGCAGCGCCCGATTTTGCGGCGAATTTTCCTGCCAGCTGTTTGAGCTTCCCCTTGATTACATCATGATAATCGCGGCCGCGCGCATAGACCGAAATATTGCCATGACCGGTTTCGGCAAGATTATCCATCGGGTCATGATCTGGGCCGTAATTCATCGCACATATAATCGCTGAGCGCGCCGCAGGCCACATATGCACAGGCTGGGACCGGCGCTCCGCACTGTCACGTAGCCAGCTCATATCCCCCTCAAAATCATCAGCAAGGAAGGAGGCGAGACCGAGAGCAGCGGCGTCTGGCAGTTTTGCAGGCCCAACCCGGATAAAGGCAAATCCTTCAGCCTTGGCCGCGGTGGCAAGCCAGTCACGAATGTCGGGTGATGCCGCCATCGCCAGCCAACCCCTAGCCAGCGCCGCTGTCGGGTTCAGGCGGGTCAATATCGCCGAGCGCCTGCATGGCATGAAAATCAGCCTCAAAACCAGCAAAGGTGGCTGTTTCGATAGCGGCCCGCATCCCTGCCATCAGATCCTGATAATATTGGATGTTATGCCAGCTCAACAGCATCAAACCCTGCACCTCATCAGCCTTGAACAGATGATGAATATAGGCCCGCGAAAAGCGGGAACAGGCTGGACAGTTGCACGCCTCATCAAGCGGCCGTTGATCCTCAGCATGGCGGGCGTTCTTGATGTTGACGGGACCACGGCGGGTAAAGCCCTGCCCGGTTCGCCCGGAGCGCGTCGGCAACACGCAATCGAACATATCGACCCCGCGGGCAACACCACCAACAAGATCGGATGGTTTGCCAACCCCCATCAGATAGCGCGGCCGGTCGGCGCGCATCAACGGCGTGGTGAATTCGAGTGCTTCAAACATCGCTTCCTGCCCCTCGCCAACGGCAAGGCCGCCAATCGCGTAGCCCTCAAAATCAATCTCCTCCAACGCGGCAACGGACTCGGCACGCAACTCAGGAAAGACCGAACCCTGAACGATGCCGAACTGGCCATAGCCAGGACGCGGCTCAAAGGCATTGCGCGACCGCCGCGCCCACCGCATCGACAGGCGCATGGAATCTGCCGCAACAGCCTCGGTCGCCGGAAACGGCGTGCATTCGTCAAAGGCCATGGTGATTGTTGCATCAAGCAGATGCTGGATCTCGGTCGAGCGTTCCGGCGTCAATCGATGTTTGCTGCCATCAAGATGTGATTTGAAGGTAACACCATCCTCGTCGAGTTTGCGCAAAGGGCCAAGTGACATCACCTGAAAGCCACCCGAGTCGGTCAATAGCGGTCCGTCCCACCCCATCATCCGGCGCACCCCGCCAAGCCGGCCAACGCGCTCAGCCCCCGGGCGAAGCATCAGATGGTAGGTATTGGCCAGAATGATGCTTGCCCCGGTTGATTTAACCGAGTCCGGCATCATACCCTTGACCGTGGCGGCGGTGCCAACCGGCATGAAAACCGGCGTTTCAACCTGCCCCCATGCCGTGGTGACACACCCGCGTCTGGCCGCGCCATCGGTTGTTTTCAATTCAAATGAAAAGTCGGGCATCCGCGCCCCTCCTGTGACATTCAGCTTATCAGCCATCTTGTCAGCCATCTGGCCAGTCGTCTTGTCAGTCGTCTCGTCAGCCTAGCCGATTTTAGTGGCGGAATCTGCCCTGCTGTCTGCGGCAAGACACATCAGACACGCATCGCCATAGGAAAAGAATCTGTAATCACCGGCAATGGCATGGCGGTAGGCATCACGAATACGCTCAATCCCCGAAAACGCACTGACAAGCATCAGCAGCGTTGATTTCGGTAGATGAAAATTGGTCAGAAGCATATCAACCGCGCGAAACCGGAAACCGGGCGTGATGAAGATATCGGTCTCGCCAGAAAATGCGGTCACCCCATTATGGCGCGTGGCGCAGGTCTCCATGATGCGCAGGCTGGTTGTGCCAACGGCGATGATCCGCCCCCCAGCGGCTCTGGTTGCGGCGATGCGATCGGCCGTATCTGCACTGATCTGGCCCCATTCACTGTGCATCCGGTGATCGGCAATGTCCTCGACAGTGACCGGCAGAAAGGTACCAGCCCCGACATGCAGCGTGACCTCGGCAACGCCAACCCCGCGCGCAGCCAGCCCGGCCATCAGCGAATCTGTGAAATGCAGACCCGCCGTTGGTGCGGCGACCGCTCCCTTCTGGCTGGCGAACATCGTCTGATAATCATCGGCATCAGCACTGGTGGCGCCATCAGGCCGCGCGATATAGGGCGGCAGGGGCATGCTGCCATGGGTGGCAAGGCGCGCATCCATCTCACCGGCGGTAAGATCGCGCCCATTTTCGGGATTGATAAAGGCCAGCTCGACATCACCACCAGGACCCCGCCCCCGCACGCGCGCCGCAAAATCAGCGGCAAAATGGATGATGTCATCGGGCCGGCATTTTTTTGCCGGTTTGGCGAATACCCGCCAGATATTGGCCACGCCGCCAACCTTTTCCTGCTTGTGCAGGGTGACATTGATTCGCGCTTCACCGCGCCGGCCGCGCAGCCGTGCGGGAATGACACGGGTGTTGTTGACAATCAGCAGATCACCCGGACGCAATAGTGATGGAAGATCGCGGACATGGCGGTCAAACATCCCCTCACCCGCAAGATCCAACAGGCGGGCGGCGTCACGTGGATTTGCCGGATGCGTGGCAATCGCCGCGGGCGGCAGATCATAATCAAAATCAGCGAGTTTCATCGAACGGCAGATCACTCAAAAATCTGGATGACGCCATCGACATGGCCATCATCACCAGTAACGACAAGGCATTGCACCCGCGCCTCCAGCATCTTCGCTTCGGCATCGGCCATCAAAAGATCACCGGAAATGGTCAGCGGCGATGTGCTGGCAACCGAGCCGACAGGTGTTGTCATCAAATCCTTGCCATCAACAAGCAGACGCCGCAGATCGCCGTCCGTGACTATGCCATGAAGTTCAGTACGGTTACCGACAAGAACAAGACCAAGACGGCCCTCAGTCATGGTCATGAGGGCGTTCTGTACGGTCTGATCCGGGGCGACAAAAGGCAGATTGTCACTGCGCATCTTGTCCCTGACATGGGTGAGAAGCCGCGCCCCGAGGCGTCCACCCGGATGCGTCTTGGCAAAATCCACCTCCTCAAATCCGCGTTTTTCCATCAGCGCGACAGACAGCGCATCTCCAACCACAAGCGTATTCAACGATGAGGTTGTCGGCGCGAGATTGAGCGGACAGGCCTCGCGGTCAACCGAAATATCAAGTGCCAACGCAGCCTCGCGCGCCAGTGTGCTTGTCATGCCTCCCGTGAGTGCAATCAGCCGCGTATCAAGCCGTTTGAGGGCGGGCAGCAGACGCAGGATTTCCTCGGTCTCGCCAGAATTGGAGAGCAGCACCACCACATCACCGCGCCGAACCATGCCAAGATCGCCATGGATTGCCTCCGCAGGGTGCAGGAACAAGGACGGTGTTCCAGTCGACGCCAGCGTTGCGGCGATCTTGCGCCCGATAAGACCGGATTTTCCCATGCCGCAAACGACCACATGACCGGTGGTGTCCAGCATCATCTGAACGGCATTCTCAAAATTGGCATCAAGCCCCGATTGCAGGCGGCCAATGGCGTCGCGATAGGCATCGAACAATCTCGCCGCCGCAGTCACGGCGGATGTTGTTGGTGCTGCGGGCGTCATGGGACGAGTCCTCTGCGGCTGTTATCCGAAAATTGACTAAGGTTCTAGCCTGTTTCAGCGGCGATTTCCAGCGCGATCAAGCTTCCAAAAATTGCTGCGCCAGACCAAAATCCTCAGGTGCGTTCAAATTCATGAAAGGATCGGGTTCGCCGACAAATGGCACCGCCCTGCATTTATATCTGGCGGTAAAATGGTCAATCTTGCGCAATCCCTCATCAACAAGCGCCGTGCGCAGCACCGGTGCCAGCGATACCGGCCAGATGCCAAACACAGGATGCCGCCGGTCATTTGACAGCGCCTGTGCAAGATCAGCCCCGCCCTCGATGGCGGCGATCAATTCGGCACCAAGATTTTGGGGCAAAAACGGAGCATCCGTCGCAAGGCTGATGACATGGCTGCATTCTGGCTGGTTGGCCATCGCCCATTCAAGCCCTGTCAGAACGCCCGCAAGCGGTCCGGCAAACCCTTCCACCACATCGCCGACAACCGGCAGGCCAAACGCCTTATAGCGGGCAGCATCACCATTGGCATTGATGATGGCTTGTGCGCCATCGGGCACGGCGCGCGCCAGAACATGCCCCAATAGGGGCATTCCCCCCAGCTCACGCAAATTCTTGTCACCGCCGCCCATACGCCGTGATTGACCGCCGGCAAGCAGCAGATAGAGAACATCTCTCACTGACGCCATTTCACCGCCCCGCTTCGCCCTGCCGGGCGCGCTGCAACGACGGCGCATCGCGAAATTCATCACCCGAGCCGCCATCGCTCTGATCAAAGTCGATACGGTCCTCACCAGCCAGAGCGATAAAGCGCTTACCCTTGGCCCGGCCAATCAATGTCAACCCTGCCTCACGCGCAAGCTCGACCGCTGCCGCAGTGAAACCAGAGCGCGACACCAGGACGGGGATTTGCATCTGCACGGTTTTAATCACCATCTCAGTGGTCAATCGGCCAGTGGTGTAGAACACCTTGTTCTGCGGCGCTACCTTGTTGAGAAACATCCAGCCGGCGATTTTATCAACGGCGTTATGTCGGCCAATATCCTCCATATAGACAAGCGGGCGCGCCCCCTCGCACAGCACACAGCCGTGAATGGCGCCAGCACTCAGATACAGGCTTGGCGCGGTGTTGATCGCTTTTGACAGCGGAATGAGCCAGCTTGCGCAAAACCGGGCATCGGGATCCAGCCGGATATCGGCAAAACGCTCCATCATGTCGCCATAGGCGGTGCCTTCGGCACAGCCGCTGGTTCTGATCTTGCGCTTCATCTTGGCTTCAAAATCAGTCTCACGCGCGGTGCGCACAATGACCACGCCCAGTTCCTCATCATGGTCGATGCCGGTAATTTCATCATCGGCGCGCAGCATGTTCTGGTTCAAAAAATAGCCGACCGCCAGTTCCGCTGGCCAGTCACCGATGGTCATCGAGGTGACGATCTCCTGCCGGTTGAGAAACAATGTCACCGGCTTTTCCGTGACCACAGGCAAGGTCACAGGCGCCCCTGTCTGGTCAACGCCTGTTACCGGTGTTGACAGGCCGGGCGCATCCGGATCTGGCGCAATCAGAAACTCGGACGCTGGCATTGATGGTTTTGGTCCCGACCTGGTGTTGGGCCGTGATAGGGACCGGGATGTGGGTGCTTTGCTCATATCCCTAAAATGGCCGAAAGCGGTTGCCTGTTGCAAGCTGTTTTGCCTTTCCGTCCTGAACAAGCTATGATGCAGCCACGCATAATCCACGGTCATCTCCAATCCCCGCCAGGCAGGGTTTCCCGATGAAAATTCATTTTTCCGCCTCAAGCCATGAAGAAGCCACTCTTAGACTTGATGCCCTGACCAGATTATACGGTCAGGCTGATGTCGAGACTGCCGATTACATCGTCCCCTTGGGCGGCGATGGTCACATGCTGCATGTGTTGCATGACACGATGGATTACGGGTTGCCGGTTTTTGGCATGAATTGTGGACGCCTTGGCTTTCTGATGAATCATTACGCCAGTGCTGAGCTTCCTGAGCGACTTGCCGCCGCAGAGAGCGCACCGCTGCATCCGCTGCGGATGACCGCTGTTGGCATAGATGGTGTGACCAGTGATGCTCTGGCAATTAATGAGGTGTCGTTGATCAGGCAGACACACAACGCGGCCCATATCGGCATTACGGTCGATGACAAGCACCAGCTCGAACAACTGGTCTGTGATGGCGTGCTGTTGGCAACGCCGGCAGGTTCCACCGCCTATAATTTGTCGGCGCATGGGCCGATCATTCCACTTGGCGCGGGGCTGATGGCGCTGACACCAATCTCACCCTTCCGGCCACGGCGGTGGCGGGGAGCGTTGCTGGGCGAGCAATCGCATGTTGTCCTCGATATTCTGGAGCCGGATTTCCGGCCGGTCAGTGTCAGCGCTGACAGCACCGAATTTCGAAAGGTCAAATCGGTCAGCATCAAACAGGCGAGTGATATTACACTCAATCTGCTTTATGACCCCGGATTTTCACTTACTGACCGGGCCATTTCTGAACAATTCCTGACGTGACCCTTCACCATTTTGTGAATAGGCGCGCCCCTGTCTTCTGGCTACTCTCCGAGAACAGCCGATAGACCCGGTCAGGAAAGGAGCTTTGAAATGACCCTGCAAGATGCGTTCAAGCTGGATCACCGCACCGCCGCCGCGGCCATTACCGGCGCCGGCAAGCCCAATTTCACCACCCCTGTCGAGCGTGGTACTCTGCAGGTGGAATTGTACAGGCCGGTCAAAGTGGATTTGCAGCAGCCGCATTCCCGGGATGAATACTATGTTGTTACCGAGGGTAGTGGAAAATTCGAGATGGGCGACGAGATAGTTCCCTTTGCCGAGGGTGATTTTCTATTTGTCGGCGCTGGCGTGCCACACAGATTCACGGATTTTGGCGACTCGATGACACGCTGGGTTATTTTATACGGCCCTGAAGGTGGTGAGCGTGACAGCTAAATGATGATCAGGGAATTGCGCCGTGAAATGCGTGAAATCGGGATCTTTGGTGGCCGCATTGCCATTTCCGAGGTTATCCTTTTTTCGATTTTTCTGGCGGATATTCTGATGCTTGGCCTGATCGATGAGATCAGCCTGTCAGCCGCTCTTCTGGTCAATTCGACCTTTGTCCTGTTTTTCGTGACCGCACTTGGGTTCCTGCAAGGTGCACTTCCCCTTGCCTCGGCGCATTGGGAAAAGGCCGATAAACCCCGTTTCTTTGCCACGGTTATGGGCAGCCTGATCATTGCGGCGCTGATTGCAGGCGGTGTTGTGACCCTGTTTGCCGGTTATGTTCCCTTATTGCGGATGCTGGGTTTTGCCGACGATCTGCTGGCCGAGGCACAACGCTACATCATTTTCATCTTGCCCGGCTATGCGCTGGCATTCCTCTATATCGCCGTCCGCAATGCGGTGATTGCAACGGGGGACAGCAGTGATTTTATGACGCTAAGCCTGTCTGCCCTGCTGCTGAATGTCGGGTTGAACTGGGTGCTGGGGTTTGGCGTTTCGGTGGCTAGCATCACCATTCCGGGGCTTGGCATTGCCGGTATCGGCCTTGCCTCCAGCCTTGTTGAAATTTTCCTATTAACCGGCTTTACGCTGCTTTTATGGCGTACAGGCTTTCGTCCTGTCCGCATGGCACGCGACCAAATGCGACAGGTGATTGGCGAGCAATGCCGGCTTGGCCTGCCGGTCGGGGTGCTTTTCTTCGTGGATTCAACGCTGTTTTCGGCAATTTTAATCATTGTTGGCCGCCACGATGTGCAGGGAATGGCGGCACTGGCATTAATTTTTGAGTGGATCGCTCTGGCCGTGATGGTGCCAGTTGGCCTATCTGAGGCAATTATCCAGCGGGTATCCGCCTTGCGGGCAAGCGGTGGTAGTTTTCAGATATTGGTTATGGCGTGCATGTGCCTGAGCGGCCTCTATCTTGCCGTGCTGGCGCTGATCCAGTTTGGCTTTGGGATCAATATGCCGGCGCTGTTCATCCTCGAGGGCGAGGCGCATCCAGCATTGATGCTGTTGCTCAATGAATATGCGCTGATGGGCTTTGGTGTGGCCATCATGTATTCGCATGTGATCATCGTGGCTGGCATCCTGCGCGGCCTGCTGGATGTCATGGCCAGCATGATCGCTGTTGTTCTGTGCTACTGGGTTGTTGGCATCGGGCTGACGCTGATCTTTGTCGAGATCATGGGGCTTGGCAGCCGACATGCATTGATCGCGGTGTTATTGTCCGCGGTGCTGGCGGCGCTCAGTATTTCCTGGCAACTGCACCGCAGCGGAAGAAAATTTGGATGAAACCAGACACTCCGCAGGCCAATGCGGTCTAGAGAAACACCCTATCCCGATAGAGCGTCAAGGAACCGGTCAACCAACCCCCAGATCCGGTTGGTGATGGTCGGGTTTTCCTGCAACAACTCATGTTTTGCACCGGCAATCTCATGCACCTGGCAGGATGAAAGGCACGGCAGCATCCTAATCGTCGAGGGTTTATCGACAACACGCTCCTCACCAGCGGTCAGTGCAAGTACCGGCACGTCAAGCTGGCGCATCCAGACCGCGCTCATCGTCGTCGCTGCACAGGAGGCATAGGCAGCCCTCACCCAGCCAACGGTGGGCCCGCTGCGCCGCAGTGCCGGCTGGTCATCCAACCACAAAAATTGTGCCTCAAAGCCAGGCTGCCATCCCGACAAGACATTGTCCGGATGGAACTGGCGCGCCGTGGCAAGTGTCTGAACGCGATAAAAAGGGGGATGGGAGCGTTGCCAGCCAAGCAGGCAGAGACAATTAGCCAGCAACCGGACGCCAACGGCCGGCGTGACCGGGGGCAATATCATTGGCGCGGACAGGATGACGCCACGCACTTGCTGGCGATAACGTGCAGCCAACCTGAGGGCCAGATGCCCACCCATTGAATGACCAAACAGATAGACGTCATTGCGTTCAGCAAGGCCGGCAAATCTCAACAGATGATCCATCGCCTCCAGATAGGTCTCAAAACTGTCTATATGAATTGCCAGCGAATGCCTGCCAAAATGACCGGACATTCCCTGTCCGGGCCAGTCAATTACCAGCACATCATACCCTCTTTCATGCAGCGCTCTGCAGGTACTACCATGCTTTTCACAGAATTCGGTAAACCCCGGGCAGACAATTACCAAACCGTTGTTTTTTGCGCTATCACCGGAGGTATCTGTTGGCTGCACCGGCCAGAAATGGCCACGCAAAGGCTCACCTCGGAGGCTGGTGATGATGTCAGCACCACCTAACAGGGTAAGGCCGGCACGCTCTGCGGTTGGAAATTCGGATCCGCCTCTGGCGGACCCTGTCATTGTGCGGGCTCGCCGGGCATTACGTCTGCAACGGGCGCCTTGGTCTGTTCCTGAAAATCGTCCTCGGATTTGAAACCATCTGACTGGCGGGCCCACATGCGCGCATAAAGCCCATCAAGAGCCAGCAATTGGCGGTGTGTGCCCCGCTCGACAATTTCACCCTCAGCCAACACCAGAATCTCATCTGCATCGACAATGGTCGAGAGCCGGTGCGCCACCACCATCGTCGTCTGTGCCTTCGAAACCGCATCAAGCGCCGCCTGAATTTCACGTTCTGTCTGACTGTCGAGCGCCGATGTCGCCTCATCGAACAGAAAAATTGAGGGCCGCTTCAAAAGGGCGCGGGCAATTGCAACACGCTGTTTCTCACCGCCGGAGAGTTTCAGACCACGCTCGCCTACCTTGGTTTCATAGCCCTCCGGCAAGCGGGAAATGAACCGGTCAATGGCGGCAAGGCGCGCCGACGCCTCGATCGCCGGCTGGCCTGCATCATGCTTGCCATACCCAATATTATAGCCAATCGTGGCGTTGAACATCACCGTATCCTGTGGCACCACCCCGATGGCGGCGCGCACACTTGCCTGAGTCACGTCGCGCAGATTTTGTCCATCAATGCGAACAACACCCGATGACGGGTCATAGAAGCGGAACAATAATCGGGAAATCGTTGTCTTGCCCGCCCCGCTGGGGCCGACAATAGCCACACGCTTGCCTTTTGGCACGGTAAAGCTGACACCCTTCAAAATAGGTCTGTCAGCATAAGAAAAATGCACATTTTCAAAGCTGATCGCGGCATCACTTACAATCAGATCAGGGGCACCCGGCCGGTCAGCAATGTCAGGATTTTCGTCCATCAGGCCGAACATCCGCTCCATATCGACGAGCGACTGACGCAATTCACGATAAACCCACCCCAGAAAATTCAGTGGCATGTAAAGTTGCAGCAGGTAGGTGTTGACCACAACAAAGTCACCAATGCTGAGGTGGCCTGCCTTGATGTCGGCTCCGGCCATGCTCATCATCACCATCAAGCCGATGGCGATGACCGCCCCTTGCCCGATATTCACCACCGAGAGCGAGGTACGCGAGCGCACCGCCATCGTCTCGTAGCGCTTCATCGCCTCATCATAGCGCTCAGCCTCGACATTCTCGGCATTGAAATATTTAACTGTCTCAAAATTCAACAATGAATCGACAGCACGCGTCGCCGCGCTTTCATCGGCCTTGTTCATCTCCCGGCGAAAGCGGATCCGCCACTCGGTAACGCGCACGGTGAACAGCACATAGGCCATCACCGTGACAAAGGTCACCGCGGCATAGGTAAAGCCGAACATGCCCCAGAGGATCACACTAACAAACAACACCTCGACAAACAGAGGTAGAACCTCGAAAAAGGCAATAGTCAGCAAAAACTCGATGCCTTTTGCGCCCCGGTCAATCGCCCGCGTCAGCCCCCCGGTCTGTCGGTCAAGGTGAAACTGTAACGACAATCTGTGCAGATGCTGAAAAGCCGCCATGGCGCCCCCGCGAACGGCACGCTGGGCAACAGCGGCAAACAGATATTGCTTGGCTTCGGCAAAAACCTGTTGGCCAAGCCGGGACAGCGCATAGCCAGCGACGATCAACATCAGGATTTTCATTGAAAAACCGCTGTCACCGCTAACCAGATCAACAGCCGCGCCATACATCAACGGAGTAATGATGTTTGAGCCTTTGGAGGCGACAAGGCAGCCAAAAGCCGCTCCAATCCGACCCCGCACACGCCAATTGCCCCTTGGCGCGGTGTAAAACCACAATTCACGCAACAGCGTGACGGTCTTTGCCAATGTTGACTGTGCCATCAGGTCCTGTTCGTTACGGCCCCCATTTAACGGGCCAAGTTTAAAGAGGTCAGGTCGTAAGAAGTCAGGTTTTACAATAACCCGGGCTTTAGAGGCCCAGATTTCACAAAAATAGCTGTTTAGGCAACCGAGAAGCTCTCTCCACAACCGCACCGCGCAACCTCATTGGGGTTGCGAAAAACGAAACGTGCGGCGAATTTATCCTCTTCCCAGTCCATTTCTGAACCGACCAGAAACATGACGGCTGTGGGATCAATGAACAGGGTGACGCCCTTTTCCTCGATCTTGTCTTCGAACTGTTTCTGTTCGGTTGCATATTGGACATCATACTGCATGCCCGAGCAACCAGCCGTCTTTACGCCGACACGAAGCCCGATCACATCAGAGTCACCCTGTTCGATCAGGCGCTTCACATGCATGGCGGCTGTGTCTGTCAAAGTCACAATCGGTTGTCCGGTGTTAAACATCGTATTTCCAGTTCCTAACAATCAGTGTCTCAAAAAATCAGGCCCTCACCCAAACTTCGCCCCGTCAAAAGCCAAGGTCAAGCGCCATCTTTGCATCTTCACTCATTCGCTCAGGTGACCATGCCGGCTCCCAAACAAGCTCAACAGCCACTTTTCCGGCATCAGCAACCCCCGCGACTGCCTCAGCAACCTGGCCCGGCATCTCACCGGCGACAGGACAGCCGGGCGCTGTCAGCGACATGGTGATGTGCACATCACCATTATCGTGTCTGTTAACTTCATAGATGAGTCCAAGGTCGAAAATATTTACCGGAATCTCTGGGTCATGAACCGTCTTCAGCGCTGCCTCAACGGCGGCAGCATCAACCGGTCCTTTTGGATTTTCACATGACGCACCGGCATGCGCGGTATATCCCGCCGAAACATCCGGCAGAAAATCAGCGAGGCCAGGGCCATCGTCACTTTTCCCTGATGGTGTCTCCATCCGGCTTCCCGGGCCATTCGGCAGATATGGGTTTTCAATTGGATCCTGCATTCACGTTATCCCTTCCTAGCCGAAAATCCGCCGGACCTTTTCCAGCGATTCTGCCAGCACGTCAAACTCCGCTCTTGTGGTGTAGACACCAACCGAGGCCCGCGCGGTCGATGGCAGGTCAAGACGATCCATCAGCGGCTGCGCACAATGATGCCCTGCCCTGATAGCCACACCATTATTGTCGATGATCGTGGATATATCATGCGGATGCGCACAATCCATGGTGAAAGACACAACGCCAGATTTCCCCGGTGCCGTGCCAATCAGCTGCAACCCCTCAACGGAAGACAGGCGCTGATGCGCGTATGACAGAATATCCTGTTCATGCGCCCGAATGGCCTCCATGCCGATGTTGGTGACATAATCCACTGCTGCGCCCAGAGCGATCACTTCGGCAATCGGCGGTGTTCCTGCCTCAAAGCGCACCGGAGGCTCGGCATAGGTGCTGTGTTCGATGGTAACCCGGTCAATCATGTCACCACCTCCCATATAGGGAGGCATCTCAGCCAGAATATCAGCCCGGCCCCACAACACGCCAACACCATTCGGTCCGTAGAGCTTGTGAGCGGAGAACACATAAAAATCACAGCCAAGAGCGATCACATCCACCGGCATATGCACCACACCCTGACAGCCATCAACGACCATCAGCGCGCCAGCCTGCTTCGCTACTTTAGATATCTCAGCGACCGGAAATACCGTCCCCAGAACATTTGAGACATGTGGAATGGCGATAATCCGCGTTTTGGCCGTGATCATGTCCGTCAGATTAGCCATGACAAACGCGCCATCGGGGCCCATGTCAAAAGCGCGAACCGTGGCACCTGTTTTTTCCGCGACCATCTGCCAGGGAACGATGTTGGCATGATGTTCGGCAATGCTGATCAAAATCTCATCACCGGGCTGCAACCGAGGCTCGGCCCAGCAGCGCGCAATCAGATTTAGCGCCATCGTAGCGCCGGAGGTGAAAACAATTTCATCTCCACTGGCCGCACCGATGAAGGATCCCACAGACCCGCGCACCGCTTCATACGCATCGGTTGAGGCTTCAGACAGGAAATGCAGGCCGCGATGCACATTGGAATAGGTATCGGTATAAGCCAGCATCAACGCATCCATGACCTGACGCGGTTTCTGCGCCGATGCTGCACTGTCCAGATAGACCAGTGGCTTGCCATGTACCTCGCGCGAGAGAATGGGAAAATCCGCCCGGATCGCTTCAACGTCATAGAGTTTTGTTGTCATCTCATCCATGCTGATTCCCATCTGTGGTCAGACCCGTCTGGGCCATCCATCGTGTTGCCGTCTCGCGCAGGATTTGCGCAAGATTGTCAATCTCAACGCTGTCGATCGCGTCAATGAGAAACGCCTCGATAAGCATGGCGCGTGCCTTTGCCTCGGGGATGCCACGTGACGTCAGATAAAACAGCTGCGTTGCGTCAAGCTCGCCAACCGTCGCGCCATGCGCACAGACAACATCATCAGCATAGATTTCCAACTCAGGCTTTGCGTCTACCTCGGCTTTGCGCGACAGCAGTAAAGCCCGACTCATTTGTTGGCCATCCGTCTTTTGTGCATCCTCGGCAACACGGACTTTGCCCTGATAAACGCCCCGCGCCCGATCATCAAGCACGCCGCGGATCACCTGATCGGAGGTGCAATGCCCGATATCATGATTGAGAACAGTGGTGATGTCATGATGCTGCCGACCGCGACCAAGGTAGATCGCAGAGAGCTGGCAATCAGCACCCTCACCTGCCATTGTCACATGCGTCTCAAGACGCGCCATCTCACCACCAACTGAGAGCGAGAAACCGGTTAGTCTGGCTTCCCCAGCAAGTGAAACCCCGGTGGCCGCCAGATGCGATGTCGTGCTGCCTTCTGACTGAATTTTCACAAAATCGAGACTTGCTTTAGCGGCCAGATCAAGCCCGATCAGTGGCGCCGACAAGGCAACCGCTGACTGATGCCACTCAGCCATCACCATCCGCGCGGCTGGTGCCAGACGGATCAGGACAACAGGATGCGCCGACAGGCTGGCGTCATCCCCCTCAAAAATCAACATCAGTGGCCGCGCAACCTCCCCCACCACATCGAGAACAAGGCCACCGCTCATCACCGCCATGCTCAGATTGCTGACTGGATGATTGGGTGGTGCCAGAGCCATCATCGCATCCTGCGCACCTTGATCGTCGCTCAGATTGCCGGCAGTGACACCCGCCGGGAGTCCTTCAAGGCTGGCAGGATCAATAACGCCATTGACGATCTGGATGGCATGCGCCCCCATACCCGCTGCCATGGCAAGGCCGTCACCAGCCGTTGCTGTTGACAGCGATGATGCCGGGGTGATTTCACGCGCGGCAAGCCGGTCCAGTTTCGTAAAGCGCCAGGATTCGACCCGTGGGCCGGGCCACCCCTGTTGCTGCCACGCTGTCAGTGCGGCCGTGCGAACAGGGCCGGAAACGACGACATTGCTCAGATCAGGCTGCATCATCAATGCCGGCATATCCCGTTTCCTCTACCTGTAGCGCCAACTCCTTGCCGCCAGATTTACGAATTTTACCGCCTGCCAGAATATGGACATGATCAGGAACGATATGGTTAAGCAGACGCTGGTAATGCGTGATGACAAGCATCGTGCGTTCCGGGGCGCGCAGCATGTTAACACCGTCAGACACAATTTTCAGGGCATCCACATCCAGCCCGGAGTCCGTTTCATCAAGGATGCTGATGGTTGGCTCAAGCAATGCCATCTGCAAAATCTCATAACGCTTTTTCTCACCACCGGAGAAACCGACATTCACCGCGCGTTTGAGCATATCATCATTAATGTCAAGCTCACCTGCCTTCGCCCGTACCATCTTGACGAAGGCCAGTTGGTCAACTTCCTCCTCACCAGCCTCAACACGGCGGGCATTGACCGCCGCTCGCAGAAAGCTCATACCACCCACGCCGGGCAGCTCAACCGGATATTGGAACGCCAGAAACATGCCCGCACGGGCACGCTCATCCGGCGAGAGTTCCAACACTGACTCGCCGTTGATCAACACATCACCACCAGTGATTTCATACCCATTCCGGCCTGCCAGCACATAGGACATGGTGCTTTTGCCGGAGCCGTTTGGCCCCATTATGGCATGCACCTCACCCGCGTTCAGCGTCAGGTTAATCCCCTTGAGAATTGGCGTGTCCCCGACCGAGGCATGCAAATCTCGAATTTCCAATAATGCAGTCATTTCAATACTTTCTAATGCTTGTAGCTTTGATTTTTCAAACCGGTGTTTTTAAATTGGGTTTCTCAACTTGGATTGGGGCCCACTGGATGCGTTTGGGCACCCTTTTTAGCCAGCCCTCCTGACCAGTCTTCTTGACCGGCGCTCCCGGCCAGCACACCCACTGAACTGCATCAGCCGACCGATCCCTCAAGTGAGATGCCAATTAGTTTTTGCGCCTCAACGGCAAATTCCATTGGCAGTTCCTTCATCACTTCCTTGCAGAAGCCGTTGACAATCAGCGACACAGCGGCCTCCTCCTCAATACCGCGTTGCAGACAATAGAAGAGCTGGTCCTCGGAAATCCGCGAGGTGGTGGCCTCATGCTCGATTTTGGCGCTCGGATTGCGCGACACGATGTAGGGAACAGTGTGGGCACCGCAGCGGTCACCGACAAGCAGGCTGTCACACTGGGTGAAATTGCGGGCATTCTCTGCCGTAGGCTGCATCTGCACAAGCCCACGATAGCAATTTTGCGACTTGCCTGCCGAGATGCCCTTGGAAATGATTGTCGACCGGCTGCCAGCGCCGATATGGATCATCTTGGTTCCCGTATCAGCCTGTTGATAGTTATTTGTCAGCGCAACTGAATAGAATTCACCAACCGATTCCTCGCCCTGCAGCACGCAGGATGGATATTTCCAGGTGATCGCCGAACCCGTTTCGACCTGTGTCCAGGAAATTTTGGACCGTGCCCCACGACAAACACCTCGCTTGGTGACGAAATTATAAATACCACCCTTGCCGTTTTCGTCACCGGGGTACCAGTTCTGAACAGTCGAATATTTGATCTCCGCATCCTGCATCGCAACCAGTTCGACAACAGCGGCATGAAGCTGGTTCTCATCACGTTGCGGTGCTGTACAGCCCTCGAGATAGCTGACATAGGACTCATCCTCGGCGATGATGAGGGTGCGTTCAAACTGTCCCGTATTCTGCTCATTAATCCGGAAATAGGTCGACAGTTCCATCGGGCAACGCACACCCTTCGGGATGTAGACGAAAGAGCCATCGGTAAAGACAGCGGAATTCAGCGCGGCAAAATAATTGTCGCCAACCGGGATGACCGAACCCATATATTTTTTCACCAGCTCAGGATAATCCCGGATGGCTTCTGAGATCGGGCAGAAGATCACCCCCACCTTGCTCAACTCCTCACGAAACGTTGTCGCCACCGACACCGAGTCAAAAACCGCATCAACAGCGACATTCGCTAGACGCTTTTGCTCATTAAGGGGAATCCCCAGCTTTTCGTAAGTGGCCAGCAGTTCAGGATCAACCTCGTCAAGTGACGCCAGCTTTTCAGCCTGTTTAGGTGCGGCGTAATAATAGCTGTCCTGATAGTCAATCGGAGGAATGTCGAGTTTAGCCCAGTCCGGGCTCGTCATCGTCAACCAGCGGGCATAGGCTTTCAGACGCCATTCCAGCATCCATTCAGGTTCATCCTTTTTCGCCGAGATGAACCGGATCGTGTCCTCGTTCAATCCCTTGGGGGCCTTGTCCGACTCGATCTCCGTGACAAACCCGTATTTATATTTACCGGTTGCCTGTTCGACCTGCTCAATTGTCTGGGTGGTTGCGGCCATGCGGCTCATCCTCTCTGTCGACTAATGGTAATGGGGTATGAAGTGGCGCGGTCATCTCGTCATCATCGTCAGCAATTGGAAACAGATGTGCCGGATCGATAAGATCGGCCAGACTCATCTGTTCCAACGCCGCGCGAACACGCGCATTGACCTTGTTCCAGGTGCCACTCATAAAACAGCAATTCGCGACAGCGCAGGGATCCTGCGCCCCGTCTACACAATCATTCACAGCAATCGGGCCCTCGATGCTCTCAATGATCCGAACCAGCGAGATGTCTTCTGCCGGAAACGCCAGCCGATATCCGCCGTTAGCTCCGCGCTGGGTATCGACAAGGCCGGCCCCCAACAGCAGCTTGGCAACCTTGGCAACGGTTGGCTGATTGATCCCAGTCAATTCAGCAAGCGATGCTGTGGCGATAACCTCGCCATGCCGGTGGGCCAACGCCCCCAACACGACAATGCCGTAATCTGTCATCCTATTTAGCCGAAGCATCTCTGAGATTCCCGCCTTCTGCACGCCATTGGCAATCTGAAAAAACCACCGATAAACCCAAGCACACACTGCGATTGCGAATGATTATCATAATCAAGACCATTTTGGTCCAGATTAATAGATACATAGGGCGACCAGGCAAATTTGACAAGCCCGTTAACAGTGCCATTATTTATCAAATGGTGGTTTTTTTTCGCATTATTGGTTGTTCCGGTGCCCACGTAGACAAGATGAGACACGCTGAGATAAAGCAAGACAAGGGGCAGGATTTGGAAACCCCTGACAGATCGTTCGGACATGGGTTGGTCGGGCGCCTGTTCACCAATCATCCCAGAAGTGTTGGCGAAACCTATGGGGAGCATATGGGTTTTGCCATGGGTGTCGCGGGAAGCCTGTTTCTGGCTGGTGCTGCCGCGTTCATCCACGCCCTCGTTCCGGCGCTGTATCAGACAAATGCAAGCAAACGCATCACCCGCCTCGCCACGAAAGTCTCGCCCACAGACTAGGCATACAGTCGGCATCCGAAAAGCAAGGCTGCTCCGGGGCCTTTTCTGGTTTCAGTTGTAGGAACCGGGGCGCAGCATATAGTTATCACCCTCTATACCATCAAACATCTCCTCGACATCTGGATGGTCTACCGGCCCGTTGTCACCATCCAGCACAAGGTTCTGCTGGCTGACATAGGCGGTGTAATAGCTGTCAGAATTTTCCGCGAGCAGATGATAGAAGGGTTGCGCCTTGTCAGGTCGCACCTCTGCGGGGATGGATTCATACCATTCGTCCGTGTTGTCGAACTCTGGGTCAACATCGACAACAACACCGCGAAACGGATATAGCCGATGGCGAACAATCGCCCCGATGCCAAACTTCACATCGCCGTTTTTCTGATTTTTTTCGGACATGATTGCCAGAGCGCCAAAAGTGACAGCCGAGCCCGGCGGTCACTCACCTGTCAGAGAGTTAGAAGCGGTCTTTGACCTTGAGGATCTGCTTGCCACGATACATCCCTGTTTTCAGGTCGATGTGGTGCGGGCGATGCAACTCACCTGTCGTCTTGTCTTCGACATAAGCATCACCAGAAATGGCGTCATGTGCGCGGCGCATGTTACGCTTGGATTTGGTGATTTTGGACTTTGGAACGGCCATTTTCTTGCTCTTTCATTCTTCGCGAATTCGGATACCAATGATCTGCACCTGTGTCGCCAGTGTTAGCGCCATGGGAACAGGTGCAGATAACTAGGCCAAGCAGTCCCGTCTGTCAACAAAATCTCTGTCACCGCCACGCCTTTGGGTTTGGCAAATTCAGCACCGGGACACACCCGCACACGAAAATACGTGGCAAATTGGTATCTGCCATCCTGCCTGTGTTCACGTTTGCGTGAAACGATTGTTTCCACATTCATTACTTCAGATTTTTCTAAATTATTTAACTCTTTTTTAACCAAGCACCTCATAGCCTTTCATAACACCGGCTGAGCGCCACCGCGCAGCGGCTGCACAAAAAGAGGCCAGAGTGGTAATGACAGTACTTAAATTTTTCAGACCAGACGAACGAATCCGCACTGACCAGTATATTGCTGGACAGAGTATCCAAATGCCGAAATGGAGCCGGAGACGACGGCGCATTGCGATCATCAAGCGGGTGACCCGGATTATCTGTATGCTATTGATCGGTATCGGGGTAGCGCTGGTCGCAGTTTTGGGATTTGCCAGCGCCGCATTGGCCGCACCACCCCACAAGGCAACAGCCGATGGGCAAATCGTCTTGGATGCTGGCCTTGCCGCGCTGAAAAATGGCAATGTGGATGTTGCTATTTCGCATTTTCAACCACTTGCCGAAGCTGATAATCCCTATGCGCAATTTGCCCTTGCAATGATCCATGCCGAAAAATTCGGCAACAAGCAGGACAAAAGTTACAACCCCGAGCGCGCTCATCACCTGATGGCGGCCGCGGCTGCCCGGGGACATGAAGAGGCGCAATTTCAGCTTGGCTTGCAATTCATCACAGGGGTTGGCGTTCCAGCAAATTTTGAAAGAGCGCTTCTGTGCCTAACAATTGCCGCTCGCAACCGCCATGTCCGCGCACAAATCTATCTCGCAGTCATTCTTGAACAGATCGCAAAATTCAGCAAAGGGGCACCGGCAAAGAAAGCACATTATCGGACCAGAGCCTATAAATGGGCCCTGATTGCCCTCCAGACAGCCACGACATCCGACATCGGGCCTGTCGCCAAACAGAAATTGGTGGAAATTGCCACCATCTTGAAATCTGGACTTAGCTATGGCCAACTGCTGAACGCCAGGGCGGCAGCCCGGATATTCAACGGCACGCCTATCTAGCCCAATCAATCCAAACCAACAAAAATTGGAAATATCCCGATTCTGTTATCCAGCGTTAACGAAATATAGACGTTCGGCTGCTAGCGTGGTCGCCAACTCTGCACACCGGCGCGTCCGATGGACACCGATGTCAGAGAATTTTACAGACATTCACTTGCTCCAGAGAGGAGAGACTCCGATGACCACCCATACCATCAGCAGCTGTCTCCGAATGTCTCCGGCCCTGTTGGCTGGTTTACGGGGCAAAATGAGCGTCATCTTCTAACGTCGCGCGTTTTTCCACCCGACATTCGGACCCATTCACTGCAGAGAAGCTGCCGCCAGACCCGCTTTGGCGCGCGGTAATCTATTTCAGCTATGGACGCGAGATTATGAACGACAAAAACGATAAAGAAGACAAAATCACAAATGATGCAGACAAAAGTCTGGTGCCCGTGATCATCACCATTGTAATTGGCTGGGTGCTGCTAGCTATCCTGGCCTGTGTGATCATCATAAAGATCAGCGATGTCACTCCAGAATCAGTCCCATTATAGCGACCAGCCTGCGTCAACAGGTTTACAGCTGCTGATTGTCAAGGATCCGCTTCATGCCTAGACTGAGAGCTCTGGTGGGATAACCCGCACCCAAAGGTGCGTGAACGCCCGATTGGTAGGTCAAAGGGATGATAATTTAGCGCATGAAAGCTGAACAGGCACCATGGCAGAAATTGGGCTTCAAGCTGAAGCTGGGGTTGCGTGCGCGTGATGAGGCTGACTGGCTGCCGCATGACGATCTGTTTGACGATCATTCTGCGCGGGACAGCCAACTCGCCTACAAGGCACAACTGCTAGGTGACCGGCATGATGAGGTTTTCGCCGCCCTTCCCGGGAGCGAACCCGCAGGGCGTGAAGTTTTGGCAATGCTGCGGGCGCATCTGCAGCAGTTTCATGATGCCAGCCTGCCTGATTTGCTTACAGATGCCGGCCTGCATCCTCTTGATGCGGCCGCTCGGCTTGTGCCCGAGGATCTGTTGCTCCTCGAACCACGACGCCGCGCCAATGGCGGTACCGGGGGTGATTTTGACTGGTATCTTGTCGCGGCTTCGCTGTGCTTTCCGGCCCATTGGGTTCTGGCCGAAAAGATGAACAAGCCGCTCGCTGCCATTCACGCTCCTGTTCCAGACTATCGTGAACGGCTGGAGACACCCATGGACCGGTTTTTCACAAATATGAAAATTGGCCCAATCAGCAGCCGGATGAATTGGTCGCTGCAATTGGGTGATGAGCTGTTTTCGCCACACCGATCGACCCGCAAGGCGGCGATGGGTGATCTTGCGAATGAGGATATGTGTCTGCGGATGGAAAACCAGACATTACGGAAATTGCCTGAGACTGGTCTGGTGCTGTTCACCATCAGGACGCACATGGTGCCGATGATCAGATGGCAATCGACGCCCGGCGCAATCGCCGCGCTTGTGGACATGCTGGACCAGATGTCGGAAGCGGCACGGAATTACAAAGGCGCACACCTCTATCGCGACGCATTACAGCAATTCCTGATCAATTCATAATCAGTCGCCAATAATTCCCTAACAGCTTTTATCGCTTCAGATCGAGTTTGACAGCGCGGCCCGTTACAGGGTCGAACGCCACCGCCTCGCCGCTTGCCACACCCCTATTGGTGATGGCGCTGATCGTCACATAATGTGTGACCATCAAGGTCACCCCACCATCATCAGGCAGGCTGGCCATCGCCTTGCGCAGCGCAGCCAATGTGGCATCGCGCGGCACGATTCCCTGATAGAAGGAGTTAAGGCCCGGCAGATCAAGAACCGGCCCCATATCCAGCAGGCGCGCGGTCTCGCGGCACCGACACCATTGGCTTGAATAGACGCGCTCAAAGACAAGGCCATGCTGGCGAAAAAGCTCACCAAGCTGCGCAGACTGCCGCCTGCCAACCGCATCCAGATTGCGTTGGCTAGAGCAATCGGCAAGGGTGAAATGCGCCGGATCACCATTCCCCGGTGCCAGCGCATGCCGCAGAAACAGAATCTTGCCGACAGGGGCTTTGGCGTAGGCCGACAGCGCAATTACATCCTGACCAGCCAACGCTGGCGAGACCAGAAGGAACGCCGCAGCAATCAGCCCCAAAACCCACCGCCAGATTCCTGTCAGATGGTTTGACAACATCTTCATACCCCCATGAAACCGACGGCGATGGCAAATGTGCCGATGGCACCGAGGATCGCAAGCCACAGTTTTTTCGTCACCAACATCAGCACCACACCGACCGCAAAGCCAAGCAACCTGTGATCAAGCTGCGTCGTTCCCAGAACGCCGCCCGGAAACACCAATATCAACATCATGACACCGGCGACCATCGAATAGGCGACTGCATTGATCCATTGCATCAGCGGTCCATCGGGCGTGATGCGCTCTGCCAGCAAAACCCCCAAGAAACGCCAGATGAAGGTGCCAAGAAAAGCCAGTGCTACCGCCGCCCAGGCCTCGGTCGGGCTATAGGATGTCATTGGCGTTTCTCCGCTGGTGATAGGTGAATAACCCCATTGCCATGGAACCACCAATCAGGCCCGCAGCAAGAACTGACCAGCTGCCGAGACCAAGATAGAAAAACGGACATAAGCTGCCGCCAATGACAACAGCAAGACGGTTGATTGTCTGGCGAGAATTGATCACCAACATCAGGATGTAGATCGGCGTGATGAAAATGATGATCCGCAGAAACTCTGGCGGGATCAGATCATCAAAGAAGAATCCAGCAACCGTCCCAGTCATGCCAAAGACAAAAATCATCAGCGAGAAACCCGTGTAATAGGGCACCAACTGGTCCGGGCTGTAACGCGTTTGCATGAACCCGATCTGCGCCCAGCTGGTGATTGCCAGAAAATGCATCATCAGCACCCGCCGCCACAGCGGCAGGTTACGTTCTCGAAGATGCAGAATGTCAGCACCTGAGATCACCATCAGCATCATCCGCATGTTGGCAAGCGCAACCGCCACAAAGATCAACATCAGTGATGCACCTGTGGCATAAAGACTGGCGAAGGCAACCTGGCCCGGCAGACCCCAGACGGAGGCGGTGGTAGCAACGATCATCCAGAAGTCGAACCCGGCTTCCTTGGCGATCACGGCAAAGCCTGTCATTGTACTACCAAGGGCAAAACCGGGAATGTTGACGGCATCAACCACCCCCCGGCGGATCAACTGACCCTTTGCCATTGATGTATCAGGCATAAAACCTCGCCTCCAAAGGCGGCATCAGCCACCAAGGAATAGACGGCCGACATCAGGGTTTTCAAGCAATCTGTCACCCGCATCAGCGATCGCTGTCTCACCCGAAACCAGAACATAGCCAATATCCGCAAAGGCGAGGCCTTTCTTGGCGTTCTGCTCAACCATGATGATGGTTTTGCCATCTTTTCGCTGTAGATCCTCAAGAATTTCAAAGACCATGTCAATGAAGCGCGGCTCAAGACCGATCGACGGCTCATCGACAAGCAGAACCTGCGGCTGCATGACCAGCGCCCGCGAGATTTCCAACAGGCGACGCTCACCACCAGACAGAACGCCAGCAGGCTTGTTACGCCGGTCGGCAAGGCGGCTGTACTTATCGAACACCATTTCAGCGGCTGCCTTGGCCTCGGCGGGCTTATCCTTGAGGAAGCCGCCCATCAGCAAATTTTCCTCAACCGTCATCTGCGGAAACACCGATTTATCCTGCAGGATATAGGCAATCCCAGCTTCCGAGAGCTTTTGCGATGGTGTCAGGCTGGTAACATCCTTGCCATTGACCATGATCGAGCCTGAGAAGATGTTTGTGAAGCCAAAAATCGAGTGCAGAACAGTCGATTTACCGGCGCCATTTGGCCCGATAAGGCACAGCGACTGCCCCTGCCCAATCCGCAGGCTGAAGTCATGAAGAATTTCCATTTTGCCGTAACCGGCACACAAATCATTTATGCTCAGATACACATCGCCCGGTAGTAGATTTTCGAGTTCTTTGATCGTTGGCGCGGCAGCGGCGATTGACGCAGCCTCTTTTGCCACCTGATCAACCGACATCACAACATCAACGCCACCCGATCCGTAGCCACTGACATTCTGCTCAGTCTTTTTTGCCGACTTGTTGGCCGCCTTTTTTGCGGTTTTTTTGGCAGGAGCAGTCGTCTTTGAAGCCTTCTTTGCTACCGTCTTTTTCACAGCTTTCTTTGGTGCAGCTTTTTCCGATTCGGCTTTTTTCGATGCGGCTTTTTTCTTTGTGCGTTCGGCCATTAGTGACCTCCCAGATATGCGTCAATCACGCGTTGATCATTTTGCAGCTCAGCAGGCTTTCCGTCTGCAAGCATATGGCCATTCGACAGGCAGTAGATGTGCGAGGCCAAATTCATGATCACCCGCATGTTGTGCTCAATCACACACAAGGTGATGCCCAACTCCTCATTGGCCCGGCGCAGCCGGTCAATCAGCCCGTTGATCAGCGTGGGGTTGATGCCAGCTGTCGGCTCGTCAAGCAGGAGTGCTTTCGGCTCATTCATCAGAGCCATGGCCAGTTCGAGCAGTTTCTGCTGACCGAATGACAAATCACCGGAAATCAGGTTTCGCTTTGAATACAGGCCCACAAATTCAAGCAGATGTTCGGCCCGGTCCCTGATTTCACCTTTGCGGCTGGCAAAAATGGATGATTTGGAGTCCGGGCGATGCGAGACAGAGATCTGCATGTTGTCGACACAATCCATCTTTGAATAGATGCGCGTTTGCTGAAACGTGCGGAGCATGCCAAGACGCGCTATGTCACCCACGCGCAATTTCGAGATTTCCTGCCCGTCAAACTGGATCGAGCCCTGATCAATGGGATGATAGCCGACAATTGAGTTGAACAGGGTGGTCTTGCCACACCCGTTTGGCCCAATGATGCCAGTGATTGATCCGCGCTCGACCTGCATGGTGATATCAACATTGGCATGCACGCCGCCGTATGATTTAGAGACGTTTTCTACATTGATGATTGGATCACTCATTGTCCGTCTCCTCCCTGCCGCGATCCGACCTGTGTGGTTGAGGGATCAACCACAATGCCGAAGCGCTCGGGGAATTTGGCTTGCAGCCAGCCCATGATTCCCTGCTGGAAATACACGATGTTGACGATCAGGATCAGACCGAGTGCCACCCATTGCAGGTTCAGCAGATAAGTCCAGGTTGTTTCCTTGATAACATGGAAGATGATTGCGCCCAGCACAGGGCCCCACAAGGTTCCTTTGCCACCAAGCAGCACCATGGCAACCATGAAAATACCGAAGGTCGGAACCGGATAGGCCACTTCCTTGTCGATGAAGCCGGCCATGTTGCCGGCGATGGCACCGATCCCGCCCATGAAAAAGGCGGCAATACCCCAGCCGATGCGCTTGTAGACAAGCGTAGGAATGCCCATCGCCTCGGCCTTGTCCTCATCGTCGCGAATGGCGTTGATGGCCAGACCAAACTGCGTTGAATAAAGCCAGCGCAAAAGGAAATGGGCAATAACAGCAGCCCCAAAGCAAAGCATATAAAAGAAGGTCGATCGAAATTCGATATCGCCGGGGAACAGCGGCATGGAGATACCCGACGCACCGCCGACATAGTCGATGGTGATGGTGAGTTCAGCCGCAGCAATGGCAAGACCCAGTGAGCCAATGGCGAAATAGGGACCGCGCAGTCCAAACATGAAGGAACTGAAAAGCACTGAGAGAACAAGCCCTGCCACTGATGCCGCCAGAATGCCCCAAAACAATCCGAGGAAATATTCACTGTCGGTAAATTCGGGTTTTATCGACCCCATCGCCGAGGTGTACTCACCAACACCGCCATCATAAAAGAATGAAATCTGCACGATGGCCGACACATACATTCCTACGCCAAAAAAGGTAATGTTGCCAAGCGAGTTGTACCCCATCTGGCCGCCCAGAGTATCCCAGGTGCAGGCCATCAGAACCATCATCCACAGATAGGCAATCGAGAGCGTATAATCAGGAAAAAGAATGGGGCCCAAAATACCGAGCACCCCAAGCGCCCCATACGCCATTACATCATTTGATTTGATCATTTAACTACCTGTCTGTTCCTTCTCATTGAAATTTGACGCCAGATTAGGACGAGAAGCAGAATGCTGACCGGTGCGGCAACCTCATAAGCGGTGCCTAAGATAATTCCGGTGTATTTCTCAAACAAACCGATGCCAAACGCAGCGCTAATCACGCCCGGTAGATTGCCAAGACCAGCCGCCGTCACGATAGCAAAGGAGCGCACCGAATAGGTGATGCCGTAAAATGGCTGGATCACCCAGATGATCGACACCAGAACACCAGCCGCGCCACAAAGCGCCGCATTAAAGGCAAAGGTGAAAGCGTAGACACGGTCTGTATCAATGCCCAGAACGCGGGCGGCGCGCGGATCCTGCGCGGTGGCGCGGATCGCCTGTCCGGTGCGTGATTTCTTCATGAAGATCACAACACAGGTGGCGATAACCGCAGCAAGGAAAAGGGAAATGATCTTTGATGACGGGATCGTCACCATGTTGTCAAAGAAGTCATAGACCGGCAATTCCATGTCGACTGTGCGAACCTCGGGACCAAAGATCAGATTCATCACCTGCTGCATCAGCAGAGACAGACCAAAAGTCGCCAGCAAGGAGACAAACATGTCCTGATCAATGATCCGGCGGATCATCACCACATAGACAATCCACCCGTAAATGAACATCGCAGTGATAACTATTAAAAGAATGAGGGCAAGGGGAATGTCAGCGGCTGTCAACGCCAATGCCATATAACCGCCCATAATGACAAAATCACCCTGAGCCAGATTTTTGATATTCATGACACCCCAAACCAACGCCAGACCATAGGCACTGAGGGCAAATACGGCACCAACAAAAATGCCTTCCAGGATGATCTGTATGTTGATCACCGGTGCCCAAACAAACAGGAGTTGCAAATTGTCTAGCATGAAATGCTCCGGGGTGAGGGAAATGGTAGGAAAAAGGGAAGGAGGATGCCCCCCTTCCCCTTCAATTTTGCCTAATACTTAACGTTCCGTGGGAACGCCATGTCGCCGAACTTCTCGACCAGCTTGTAGCTGCCGTCAGAGCCGATCTGGCGCATGAACATTGGCTTAGCGATGTTGTTGCCATTCTCGGAGAATTTTATGTCGCCATAGAATGTTTCCATCTCAACAGCGGAAATCGCGTCGCGGACAGCGTCCTTGTCGAAGCTGTTGGCGGCCTCAAATGCCTCTTTAAAGACATACACGGCGGCAGATGCCTGTGCAGACTGGTAAGGAACAGATGAGTAAGATGGATTGTCGCCTTTAAAGCCAGCATTCCACTCAGCCGCAGACCCGAACATCGGATCAGACTTCGACAATGTCTCAACCCACTGTGTCGGGCAGAGGAAGCCTGTTGACGCGTTCGGAAACTTCTCCTGAACCTTTGCCGCTTCACAATGCGTCATTGCAATCATCGGCACATTGACCTTCATTTCGTCAATCTGGCGGGCAGCTGTCGCCGCACCCTTTGAATGACCGGAGACGATCAGAATATCAGGCTTAATGGCCTTTGCCTTTGTCAGCGTCGTTGACATGTCTGACAGATCGGCAGGCAGTTGGTCATCAATGACGACCTTCATGTTGTATTCTTTGATCTTGTCAACAACACCAGCACGCACATCCATAGAGAACGGATCGCCCTCAAAGGCAAGTGCTACCTTGATGCTTGACGGGTCGCTGGTGCTATCTGCTGCCATGTCAATGGCTGTTGCAAGATACTGCTCAGACGTTGACAGCACGGCAAACAGATACTTGTAGCCCTGTGTAAAGAGCGACCGAGAGGCACCCTCAGCCTCGACCATCGGCACGCCAAATTTCTCAGACACCGGAGCGATCGCCTTTGTCATACCAGAGCTGTATGGCCCAAGCATATATTCCACGCCATCCTGCTGGATCAGACGCTCAGCAAGCTGTGCACCACGAGCAGGTGTTGACTCATCGTCATAATATTTTACCGCCAGCTTGTAGCTTTTGCCGCCGACCTTCACACCGCCGGCCTCGTTGATCACCTTTACGGCATAATCATAGCCACGCTGGGTATGCAGTCCGTTGGTTGCGTATTTACCAGTCAGCGAAATCGATGAACCAAGGATGATGGTGTCACCCTCGACCTTTGCCGCGGCTGTACCGGCAACACCGGTCACGCCAACAGCTAGCATTGCGCCAAGCGCAATCGTGTAACGTTTCATTGTCATGTGCGTCCTCCCAGACATTATTAGCTTTATCAAATCCAAACGCGTATTCGTGATTTGTACTCAGGATGGATGGTTGCCTTTTCGCTGCGCTTTGTCACCCCCCTAATCGCTAAAATTTGTCGCAGCAATGGAGTTTATTGCATTTTGTTGATGTGCACCATGGATTGGACAGTTTGGGCAAAGCCAGTGTCAACACCGATTCTTTGATTGGCCAGAGCCGGGTGGATGTGGCATTGAGGAGAGATTAACAGAATTATTCATTCCACTTTGTTACGAGTTTTGATGTCAGTTAATGGCCATGTCAGATAGAATCAGCCACCCGATCCAGGGTCGGTTGATCGACACCGCGCGCCTCGGCCTGATCACAATTGCGTGGTTTGCGGCACTCGTTACCGTGTTGTTCGGTGAGTCGGCACGAAGTCTCACAGAAGTGGGTATTTACTGTTTCATTTTGTTTGCCATCTGCACCCTGCCGAGGTTGCGGCGCGACAGCCTGATCATTCTGACGGTGCTCGCGGTGCTGACACTCATGTTGCTACCGACAACGCCGGACCTTGATGCGCTAATGGGCGCTGTTGAATATGTTCTGATTTTTGCCGCCCTGCTGCCGACAATGGCCTTGGTCAAGGCAACGGCAATGACAATGCCATCGGTGCAGACATCGCAGGCCAATCTTGGCGCCCTGCCGCCAGAGGCATCGGCAGGCGGCTTTCAGCTTACGGGCCATTTTTTTGGTGGGATCATCAACACCGGCACCTTTGCCATTCTGTCCGCCGTTTTGCCACCCGAGAGCCCTGAGACGGATCGCCGGGCCGCAGCAGAGGCGGCCATCAGGGGTATGGTGACATCGGCCGCATGGTCACCCTTTTTTGTTGGCTTCGCTGTTGGCCAGAGCTTTGTCGAGCCACAATATGCCTGGATGGCAATCGGCTTTGGTGTGATCACGGCCACTTTGTTCACGGCAATCTCGCTTCCCGCCATCAACCGCAATTTCTCGCTGCAGCAGCTTCGCTTGGCGCTGTTATGTCTGCGGCCTGTCGCCTCTCGGCTTGCTTTTGTGTTTGTCTGTGTGATCGGCGCCGCCCTGCTGTTCGAGCTGACAGCACTGGCCGCCGTTGTTTCGGCGATGCCGTGGCTGGTCGGGTTGCAGATGCTGCGCAACCGCGACAAGGCAGGGCGTATTCTGGGCCAGACGAAGACAGCCCTAAACAACATAGCCGATGATGTGATTGTCATCAGCGCTGCGATGATGGTCGCCTTTCTGGTCAACAGCTACAACAACATCAATGAGATTATGCAGGCAGTTTATCCAGATATGCTGCCGGGGTGGGTTGCGCTGATGTCAACGCCGCTGCTTGTCACCCTCGCCTCGGTTGTTGGTGTTCATCCGGTGATCACCAGCACGGCATTATTAACGATTTTCAGTGGCGGTGGCGCGGATGTGCATCCGGCCCTGCTGGTGCAGGCGCACTTGATTGGGTGGGGCACCGGAACGATGAGTTCAGTGGCATCTCTGTCTGTAATCTCCTGTGCCGGGCTTTATAATGTGCCGACGCACAAGCTCGTTTTCGGCCACAATATGATGATCGCCTTCATCTACGCCATCGGCGGCGGGTTGCTTCTCAGCCTGATCAACTTTTTGATCTGGTAGCAAAAAAACAACCCCCGGCCGCGAAGGCCGAGGGCTTGTGTTTGAGGCATTGCCTCTGTTGCGGGTTGGTGGAGCCAGACGGGATCGAACCGACGACCCCCTGCTTGCAAAGCAGGTGCTCTCCCAGCTGAGCTATGGCCCCATTAACCACATCGCAACATGGTGTGTCAGCCGCGGAGGGCCGATGGACGGTGTTATGTGACAATGTCGCTTTTCGGTCAAGCCCTTTTCGCATTGAAATGACACAAAAGCCAGATGCTTTATCGGCAAAAAGAAACCGGCGCGGTCACCCCACACCGGCCCTCTATTGGTTTGTCGATCTGGCCCGCATTGAGATCAGGCGGCTGGCCGCTCACCCAGCGCATCGATGACCGCCTGATAGGTGACTTTTCCACCACGTACATTCAATCCGCTCATCAAATGCGGATCCTGATCCAGCGCGGATACACCCTTGTCAGCCAGGGCCAACACATGCGGCAGCGTCGCGTTGTTCAATGCCTCGGATGAGGTCAGCGGCACCGAGCCCGGCATATTGGCAACGCAATAATGCAGCACATTGTCGACAATATAGGTCGGATCGTCATGCGTAGTTGCTTTTGAAGTCTCAAAACACCCACCCTGATCGATTGCCACATCCACCAGAACAGAACCCGGCTTCATCTCGGACAGAAAGGCCCGTGAAATCAGCTTTGGCGCGCTTGCACCAGGGATCAACACGGCGCCGATAACCATATCGGCATCACGGCAGACTTCCTCGAGGATGGCCCGGCTTGAATAGCGGGTGGTGATGCTGTTGCCAAAAATGTCCGACAGATAGCGAAGACGAGGCACCGAACGGTCGAGAACCGTGACACGTGCGCCCAGACCAACCGCCATTTTCGCCGCGTTCACGCCAACAACACCACCGCCAACAACAACCACATCCGCAGGGGACGTTCCCGGAACACCAGAAATCAGCAGACCGCGACCACCGGCATTCGCCTTCAGATTTGCCGCACCCTCAATCACCGCAAGACGCCCGGCAACCTCACTCATCGGTGCCAGCAATGGCAAACCACCCTGATCATCGGTGATCGTTTCATAAGCAATCGCGGTACAGCCGGACTCCATCAGGCCACGTGTCTGCGCCGGATCGGCAGCAAGGTGCAGATAGGTGAAGAGGATCTGATCCGCCGAAAGCTGGGCCCACTCACCCGGCTGAGGTTCCTTCACCTTGACAATCATTTCGGCTTTGTCGAACACAGATTTTGCATCGGGTGCAATCTCAGCGCCAGCTGCCCGGTACACATCATCTCCAGCCCCGATACCAGCCCCGGCATTCGTTTCGACAAGCACCTTGTGGCCGCGGCCAGTCAGCTCAGCGACTGAATTTGGCACAAGACCAACCCGTGCCTCGCGTACTTTGATTTCCTTTGGAACACCAACAAGCATCGTCAGCTCCTCTTCACTAAAAATGGGTAAAATTGTTTATGTTATGCGAGCGTTCATTCAATCACTCTAGACAGCATATTATGCGATATTTTATAGAATTTTCTTGCTTTTTGTTGTTCACAATATTTAAAAGTTAGAATAAAATTAGAAAAATAAGAATTTTTGTTAAACATTATTCAATTACTTTGTCCACAGGGTGAAAGAACTCTCTGCGGCGAAGCAAAACAGGTGATTTCATGGACCGGATTGACCGCACGATTCTGACCGCCCTGCAAAGTAACGCGCGCATCTCAAATGTCGAGTTGGCGGCATTGGCTGGACTTTCGGCATCCGCCTGTCTGCGCCGTGTATCGCAATTGGAGAAGTCAGGTGTCATTGACGGTTATCATGCCACCTTGAATGCATCGCGGATGGGTCATGATGTGTTGGTTCTCATGCAGATCACGCTGCGCGGTCAGTCAGCTGAGATGATGGCTGAGTTCGAGGCCGCCGCCGCGGACATCCCACAGGTTTTGGCTTGTTTTCTGATTGCCGGCGAGAGTGATTACATTCTCCGTGTTGCCGCGCGTGATGTTGCCGACTTTGGCCGTGTTCACAGCGAGTATCTCTCGGCATTGCCGCATGTGCTGCGAATGGAAAGCAGCTTCATCCTGCGCGAGGTGTTTCATCGCTCACTCACACCAACACCTGATTAGGCTGGCAAGCGCACCTCGTTGGATAGGATAGGCTGGATTGGATAGGCTGGTTGCCAAGGTTGAGCAGGTTACAGACTTGCAATTTGATGCAGCTTTGAGGGTAGTGCGGCTGTATCCCGAGGGTGAATGTCGGCAAAGATCTCAATAATGTTGGCCTCCGGATCAGCAAAAAAGAGAGTGCGGTGGCACCAATACCCCCACGGTCAACCATGCTTGCTATTTCCCCTGAACAGATGCCACTTTATCTCCAAATGATAGCAGCATTAACCATTCGTCCCATTTTACGTTGGGGCGTCTGGATGTCTGGACGTCAAACCTTCAGAGCGGCGCCCATCTCCCGTAAGGCGGTGATTTTCTGGTGTAGCGCAGACCAGTCATCAGATGCTGCGATCGGTTCCCAGATGGCTTCAACCTCGTCTATCGTCATCGACAGCGCTGTCTTTCTGGTGAAAAAGACATGATCAGCATTGCTCGCAGGGGTAAAGCTGGACAGGCAGTCCGCAAAACCGGCAATGACATCTTCCGGATAATTACCGCGCCGCTGGCTGCCGCCCCAGAAATCATGCAGGAGCTGGTCAAATCCTGCTTCCGAGGCCCGCGCCGCATTGAAAAACTGGCGGCATAACTCCTGACCAGCCTTTAGATCATGCGTTGGCACCACCCCTAGCCGCCGGGCAAGACCAGCCGCAAGGGCGGTCTCCATTTGTGGGTAAAAATCATGCAATTGTTCTTCAAGCGTCTGTTTGTCACAAAATGCCATGAAACAATCAGCGAGGCGGCACATAGCCCACATAGAGGCATCAGCCTGCCGGCCATAGGCATAGCGAGAGGTCTGGTCGAAATAGGCTGCGGTAAAGCCGGGATCGAAATGGGGCAGAAACCGCCATGGACCATAATCGAAGCTCTCGCCAGTCACATTGAAATTATCGGTGTTGAGAACGCCATGAACAAAGCCGGCGGCAAGCCATGCCCCGGCTGTCGCGGCAACAGCGCTTGCGACTGCCCGCAGGAATGCCGGCACAAGTGCCTCCAGATCACCATCCGCCTGCAGCTGGTCAGCAAAATAATGGCGGGCGGTATGACGCACCAGCATTTCCAACCCTTCACGGTCATCAAGAAAGCTGAGCCGCTGAAAACTGCCGATACGAATATGACTGTGGGATAGACGGACAAGCACCGCCGCGCGTGTTGGCGATGGCTCATCATTGCGCTGAAGCGCCTCACCAGTCTCGATCACAGACAGGGTCCGGGAGGTATTGACGCCAAGCGCTTCAAGCATCTCGGTCGCCAGAATTTCCCGCACGGCACCTTTGAGTGTGAGCCGCCCATCCGCAGTCCGAGAAAAAGGCGTCTGGCCAGAGCCCTTTGTGCCCAAATCGAGGATACGACCATCACTGCTGCACATCTGGGCAAAGAGAAAGCCGCGACCATCCCCAAGATCCGGATTGTAATGACCGAATTGGTGGCCGTGATAGCAGAGCGCCAAGGGTGTTTCGATATTGTCGGGCAGGGCCGTGAATTTACCGAAATGCTCAATCCAGGCCTGATCATCGAGCCCATCAAGCCCTACACTCGCCGCCGCACGGTCGTTGCGAAACCGCAGCTTGTGATCGGGAAAAGACGCCGCTGTGACCGGCCGGTAGAAACGCTGATCAAGCGCCAGATGGACCGGTGCGGCCTGATAGGAGACTGATCTGTGCGGCATGAGAATTCCTCTGGTGCAAACGCGACATCACAATGCCGTGCGTGGGCTAGACAACCCTATCATGCTGGCGGAAACAAGTCTTAATATCTGGGTTGCGCGGCATTGACGCGCACTACCAAGAACGGAGACCGATGATGCTTGATCTAGAAAATGTGCTGGCACCCATCGCGCAAGCCAGCGGACTGCCAAACGCCTGTTATGTCGACGCGGCGATGTTTCAACATGAACAGGATACCCTATTTCGCAATAATTGGGCCGCCATTGGCTTTGGCAAGGACATCAGCGAGCCGGGCATGGTCAAGCCGGTTACATTTCTCGGCATTCCGATGATCATGGTGCGCAACCGGGACGGCGAGATCAATGTGTTCCAGAATGTGTGCCGCCACCGGGGCATGATTCTGGTTGAGGAACCACAAAAGCTGCGCGGGCCTATCACCTGCCCCTATCATGCCTGGTCCTATGACCTTGATGGCAAATTGCGCAAGACACCACACATCGGTGGCCCCGACATTGACACGCTGGATTCTGTTCAACATTGCGATTACCCGCTGATCAGCGTGCGCGCGCATGTCTGGAATGACATGATTTTCGTCAATGTCGGTGAGAATGCGCCCGCCTTTGAGGTGTTTGCGGCGGATTTGATAGCGCGGTGGCAGGAATTTGACCAGCCGCTCTATCATGGCGGTGCCGACTCATCGTTGTGTCTCCAGCTGGCATGTAACTGGAAACTTGCGGTCGAAAATTATTGTGAGGCCTATCATCTGCCCTTCATCCATCCATCTCTCAACAGCTATTCTCGGTTGGAGGATCATTATAACATTCTTGACAATGCCGGGTTTGCCGGACAGGGAACGACCGTCTATCAGCCGCAAATAAATGCGGATGGCCGACGCTTTCCCCGCTTTGCCAACCTGTCGGAAATGTGGGAACAGGGGGCCGAATATGTGGCGCTGTTTCCAAATGTTCTGCTTGGCGTGCATAACGACCATTATTTCAACATCATTCTGACGCCAGACGGTACCGGCAGAACGAATGAACAGATCGAAATCTACTACGCCGACAAGGCTGCCCTTGGCGAGGATTACGCCGCCATGCGCGCCATCAACACCGAGATGTGGAAGACGGTCTTTTCCGAGGATATTCAGGTGGTTGAAGGAATGCAAAAGGGGCGCAGCGCACCCGGATATGACGGTGGAAAATTCTCCGCCGTGATGGATGAATCAACGCATCATTTCCATAAATGGGTGGCCGAAGAGCTTGGCGGTTGCCAAAGAACGGCTCAGACCTCGTAAATCCTGTCCAGCTCGCCGCTGACAACATATTCCACGATGAATTCACCGAGGCGTTCAATCTCGTTCATGAAGCGCGTTCCCTCAACCGCCTTGATACCACCAAAATCATGGTTGTGGGTGCGGGCAATGGACAGGTCGGAGATCGGCGGGGCCATGATCGCATTGACTTCCTGTAATGCCTCGGACAGCTGGCCAAAATTGCGTTGCGACGGTGATGTACGGTTCGGCACGACAATCACATGCGGCTTGATGGTGTCGAAATCCTCTTTGCGCTCATCAATTTCCTTGATGAAATCAATGGTTGGGCGCAGATCAGTCCACGACATCGATGTTGGAACAAGTAACGTATTGCATAGCATCGCCATCTGCCAGATGTTGCCGAGCTTGCCAGCACCGGTGTCGATGATGGTGATGGCCTGATCCTGCGCTAGCATCCGGCGCAAAACTCCGTCCAGCGTAGTCATATTCACGCCATCATAGCGATCACCAACAGGCATATGTTTGATATCACTGGATTTACTGAGTGGCGACATCATCTCGAATGAGCTGCCCTGCGGGTCGGTATCGAGCAGCATGATGGACCGCCGTCGAAACCGTTTGCGCAGATAGTCTGTCAGATAAACAGCAAGCGTACTTTTGCCAACACCACCCTTGATGTTGCCAATGAATATCGCTTTTCCGGCCTGGTTCGCCATATGCACCACTCCCACTCAAAGAGGTATCAGAAATAGGCTACAACACAGTATCCCAAATTTATTACAGAATATTTTCTGCTTTTGCAAAGAAAACAATAAATCAGCGCAATATCTTAGTTTGCTAATTCAACAAACCGATGCAAACCACCACCCTAAAATGAACTCCCCGATTTGCTCATGCCTCAAAATTTTTGGCTCGCGCATCCGCCCGCATCACACTCAGGGCACCTGCATTTTAGACATTGATCAGCTATTGTTTGCCTGCCTCGTGAGGCGGAATTTGATTACCGCCCTGTTTCCATCTGGCATGGCAAAAAACACGGCTTCATCCGCCAACTCCTCGATCATTCGCAGACCGTGCCCCCCATGCTCAGGCGCAATGGCAGCCGACGACCAAATCGAAGGGTCGGAGGGCGGCGCATCATCAACAATTTCAATCACCAGATCCGATCCGGTAATGATGGCCTCCAAGCTGAAAACGCCCTCTGCCCTCGCAGCCATGAAGGCATGACGAACCACATTCTGCACCACCTCGCCAATAGTGATGATGATATCAAGTTCATGATGCCCGAGACCATTTTGTGCAAATATGCCCGCATGAAGTCTCGTGCAGGCGCCAGGCTCGATAAATCAGCTGGCAGGGTCACTGCGGCCTTTTTATCCTTACTCACAACAGAAATCCTCCCGTTCTACCCCACAAGGTTCATCCGGCGTCATGCGATGGATGCACAGGGCTGACCAGCCAACACAAGCAACGTGGCGTCATCATGTGTTGTCAAATTTCCCTGTTCAAACTGGTCCATAATCCGGTGCAGCTTCTCCGCCGCATTGCGCCCCGGAATTTTTGTCGCCAACGCGGCAAAACCATTCACGCCCAGTTCCCGCTCCCGCCACTTTGCCTCGGTAATGCCATCGGTCGCGAGATACAGGTACCCATCACCAAGCGTAAGCTCGATGGGTCGCAAATCACCCAGATCAAATGGTTTGATGCCAAGCGGAATGGTCTGTGCAGGAAACATCACATGCGGCTCATGCGATGGACAGAAAACAGCAGGCCCATGACCACAATTGAGGGTCTGCACGTTTCCGGATGTGGGATCAAGCCACCCAATGATAAGTGAGACAAAGCGATCAGACCCAGCGTCAATCAGCTCGGCGTTCATGTGGTTGACAATCTGCGGGCAATCAAGACCTTGGCGGGCAAGCTGGCGAAACAGGGCGACGGTACGCGCCATCATCAATGAGGCTGCAATGCCCTTTCCAGAAACATCCCCCTGACAGAAAGCGATGCGCCCGTTGATTTCCATATGATCAAAAAAATCACCGGATAGATTGCGTGCGGGTATGACCATGCCAGCGATGTGCCCCGCCGGATCATCATTCGGCATCAGCGCATCCTGGGCCTGTCTGGCCTGTTCCAGGTCACGCGCCAATAGGCTGTCGGAAACCATCATTTTCATGGCACCAACAGTGATCGACCCAAGCGCAGAAAATCAGCCCCATTCGGCATTCAGAACACGGTTGCGGCGCAAGATGCAGGAAGCGAGCGAGGCAGACACAACTGTCGATGATGGCAGCCAGTCATAGGCACCACTCAAGAGGAGGCGCCAGCAGAGAGATGCTAAATTTTCTGCTGAGCCTTACCGTAAAGGTTTCTCGTCTCAGCGACGTAGACATCTTTTGAGATCACACCATCGAGATAAAGTTGACGCGTCGCAAGCATTTCCTGCTCGATGGCAGCCAGAGCCACCTCTGGGTCCGCATCCTTAATCTGCGCTGCCGTTCCCGTATTTTTCGCTTTGCGGCGATGAAACACAAACCCATCGACATTTGTTCCGCTCTTCTCCGCTCCTTCAGGCGGCGCAGATACTTTTTTTGCAGCAACTGCCGCAAGCGCGTCAGCCTGCGCATCGGGGGTCGGCATGGCTGCTGCGGCCTCGCCATTGAACTCTGCCTTTGTTACCAGTTCGTTCAGCAACACCGGTTCACTGGTTGCCGCGGCAGAGCGCTGCGTAGATTGCCCCTGCCGCCTGGCAACAACGAACAGCAACATGATGACCACAACACCAGCAAGGGCCAGTGCCTGCAACGTTCCCTGCGGTCCATTAAAATGGGCCGTCAACCGCGCTGTCACATTGGTCAGAATTGGTAGGATGCTGTCGAATATTTCCATAATGTGTTCAAAGCCCATTTATCCAGTTGTTATCCGGTTACCAAATTGATTACCCCTCTTTTTCGCTGGGGGTAAATGGTTAAAGCACCGCACTATCGGCAGGTAAACATTAACAAATTATTACGCGCGATATCACATGGCAAAAACGTTAACCAAACTAGCCAGCTTTTTCCGCCCTCTGGGCGGAGGAAGCGATGACCTAGTCGCTGTCAAACTTCACCGACGCGCCATTACGGTAGCTGAAATAAGGCATAATTCCAATGTCATAAATATCGATACTATTGCGAGCGCACCGCTGGCCCGCGATCTACAGGTCGCACGCATCACTCGCCAGCATGACATGATCGCCGATACATTGCGCGGCATGCGCGAGGGTGGACTGTTCTCGGCACGGGATGCAGGCATCATCATTCCAAGTGGTGTTGTCACGCTTCGCCAGTTCAATTTGCCCTATCTGACAGCGGCCGAACTCACACGGGAAAGCAAGGACGTTGCCTTCTGGGTCGAGGCTGGCGAAATTTCGGGCAAGCTGGATGTGTTTCTCGACCGCTTGGTGGAAATGCTGGAAAAGCAGCAAAAGATCAAGGCTGGCATAAAATCCGCACTGTTCTATCCAATAACGCTGGTGGTGATCACCGTTGCCATTTCCTATTTCATGCTGACCAAGGTGGTGCCAACCTTTCAGGAAATGTATGAGGGGTTGGGCGCCGAATTGCCGGGCCCCACACAAGCAATTGTCGATGCCAGCAATTGGATACAGGATGGCGGCAACCTGGCCAGTGTCATCGGTGTGGTGATCAGCATCTGGCTGACAAACAAGATGTTGCACCGTTATCTGCGCCCCTATCGCAAACTGAAAAGTGTCATCGCCCTGCGGTTGCCGGTTGTTGGTGATATCATCGTCAAGGCAACGGTCGCCCGCATGTCGCTGTTGATGGCCAATCTTCTGGCGGCAGGTGTTTCGGTCATCGACACGCTCGAGGTCTCCAGCACGGTCTCGCAGAATGTCAAATTTCTCGACGCAATGACACAGATCAAACAGAAGATCGTGACAGGCGCACCGCTGTCGACGCTGTTCGGCAATGAGGCCGTGTTCCCGATTGCGCTGTCGCAGTTGATGGCTGTCGGCGAGCGCACCGGTAACATGGACGAAATGCTGACCTCGATCGCCCGCTATTACGAGGAGGAATTCACCACCGTTGTTGATGGGCTGTCGACAATCATTGAACCGCTGATGATCGTCTTTGTCGGATTGATGATCGGGGTGATGGTAGTGGCGCTGTATCTGCCGATTTTCTCCGCTGGCGATGCCATCAAATAGATGGCCAGATAAATGAACAGATCGGCGGCGGCGCCAGCTGCCATCGTGAGTGATCCCCCCCTTTACAAACGGGCCAAAAGCGGGTGAGACTTGGGCATCGAGGGGTCGGTGCCGGAGACGCCCTGCCCCCTTCACGAAACAGAGGAGGCCAGCTGCATGAGCATGGATCAACAAACCGTCAGTTTTCGCCGGATGGATGAAGGCAGTGCCGCCGATTACGCGCTGCTGGCATCGTGCGAGGATGATTATGCCGCCGGGCTTGCCGACCGTTTGCTGGCAGCATTGGAAGATTTGCAACATTCGCTTGGCGGATTCCGGATCGACCGGCTGCAACATTCGCTGCAATCGGCGACGCGGGCCGAAGCGGATGGTGCCGACATCGAGATGATCGTTGGCGCGCTGATCCACGACCTTGGTGATGATCTGGCGCCGCATAACCACTCGCAGCTGGCGGCGTGCATCATCCGGCCCTATGTGCGGGCTGAGGTGACCTGGGTGATTGAGCATCATGGTATTTTCCAACTCTATTATTTCGGTGACGCCGAGGGCGTGAACAAGAATGAGCGTGACCGCTATGCCGGCCACAAATGGTTCGACAGCTGCGACAATTTCTGTGGGCGCTGGGACCAGATGTCCTTTGACCCGGAATATCCGACCAAACCGCTGAGCCATTTCGAACCGATGCTGCGCGAGGTGTTCTCCCGCACGCCCTTTGACCCGGCGATCATCGGCGAGAGCGCTGAGACCTGAAGGGCATGACCGACATGAAGCGACCCAGATTGAGGCAATCCAGATGACGGTACAAAGATGACGGGCAGCACCGCCAGACGCGTGATGATCACCGGCGCCAACCGTGGCATCGGGCTGGAAATGGCCCGCCAATCTGCCGCGATGGGTGACGAGGTGATCGCCTGTTGCCGCACCCCGATGGAGGCTGCCGAGCTGATGGCACTCGCCCGGGAGACCGACCGGGTGAGCATCCTCGGCCTCGATGTGCGGATCGAACGCGACATGAAGCCAATCGCCGCCGGGTTTGGCCGCGCACTCGATCTGCTGGTCTGCAATGCCGGCGTGCTGTCCGGACGCGGCGGTGTTCAGGACCCGGAACAGGACAGCCGGGCTGTCGAGGACACGCTGATGACCAATGTCGCCGGGGTGTTTTTCACCGCCCGCCATTTTCTGCCACATCTGCTGGCAGGGGGTGAGCAACGCGGCACTGCCCCCGGCAAGCTGGCAATCATCTCCTCGCAGATGGGAAGCAGCACCCGCGCCGGCAGCGGCGCCATCATGTACCGTGCGAGCAAGGCGGCGGCAACCAATCTGGCCCGCAGTCTGGCCGTCGAGCTGGCCAGCCAGAACATCGCCGTCGGTGCGTACCACCCGGGCTGGGTGCAGACGGAGATGGGCGGACAGGAAGCGGCGGTCACCCCGGCTGACAGCGCGGCCGGCCTGTTGCAGCGTTTCGCCGCGCTGGGCATGGGGAGCACCGGCGTGTTCGAGGATTACACCGGCGCGGTGCTTCCGTTGTGAGCGCCCGCCCTGTGATGTGTCCTCC
>ERZ802830.451-NODE-451-length-40844-cov-17.0839_pt1 | contig 40844 bp, 39 predicted proteins | sample MGYA00345654_ERZ802830 | MGnify/ENA primary metagenome ERZ802830 (study PRJEB30503, sample SAMEA104212375) | marine metagenome | biome: Westerlies Biome; feature: [SRF] surface water layer (ENVO:00010504) within the epipelagic zone...; material: water... | reverse complement strand
ACCCCCGACACATGGATTATGATTCCACCGCTCTAACCAACTGAGCTACTCCGCCAAAAGGAAATATTGTTTTATATTAAATTAACCTATTCTTAAATAATTTTGTTTATCTCTTTAAGAATGAATTTTTTTGCATTGTTAACGCCTAGCTTGTTAACTTGTGAATTTATGACAATCTCTACACCTCTTGGCTTTCCATCAAAAATTGGATAGCTACCTATGGAGATAAATTGATATTTTTTTTCTGCATCAACAAGAATCTGAGCTATTTTACTCTCATAAAGTTTTGTAGTTATAGATGTTGAATAAAATTTATTTTTAATTTTAATCATTTTTTTAAATTCTTTCATCATTGATTGTACTATTGAAGGCACACCTGCAAAAACATAAATATTCTCAATTTTAAAACCTGGGGCGCCACTAACTTTATTTAAAATTAATTTAGATCCCTCGGGCATGTATGCCATTTTTTTTCTAGCATCAGTTAATTCAGATTTAACTTTCCTATAATATTTTTTCAATTCACTAAATGCACCTTTATGTAACTTGTATTTTTTTCTAACTGCTAAACTAATTGACTCAGATGTTATATCATCATGTGTCGGGCCTATACCGCCAGTAGTAATGATGTAGTCATATCTAGTTTTTAATTTTCTGATCTGAGAAATAATAATTTTTTTTGAGTCAGGTATTACGATAACCAACTGTAAAGATACACCACATAAAAAAAGCTCTTTGGCTATATGATTTATATTTTTATCTTGTGTCCTACCTGATAATATCTCATTGCCGATGATTATAAGACAAGCTGATTGTATATTTTTTTTAGTTGCCATAGATGAATTATAAAGAGGAAATTTTAGAGGGTTTTTTTATAAAACGCTATAAACGATTTTTTGTTGATATAAAGATTGGTGCTAAAGTTGTCACAGCTTACTGTCCAAACACAGGTTCTCTATTGGGTCTATTGAACGAGGGTTCAAAAGTTTTGGTTGCAAAAGTAGAAAATCCTAGTGCTAAATTAAAATATAGATTAGAAGCAATAAAATATCTTAAAACATTTGTTGGTATAAATACATCCCTACCAAACGATATTGTTTTTAATGCAATAAAAGAAAATAAAATTCTTCTTGAAATTAAAGGTGATTTAAAAAAAGAGGTGAAATATGGAAAAAATTCTAGAGTTGATATTTATGCTAGTCACCCAAAAGGTGATAGTTATATTGAAGTTAAATCAGTCACATTATCAAGAGAAAAAAATTTAGCAGAATTTCCAGATGCTATTACCTCAAGAGGATCAAAACATTTAATAGAATTAAGTAATATGTCAAAAAAAGGTAGTAACTGTTTTCTGATATATCTAATTCAACGAAATGATGTAAATAGATTTTCGATAGCTAAAGATTTAGATAATGAGTATTATGAAAATTCTCTTATTGCCAAAAAAAGTGGTGTAAAATTTAGAGCATTTAAATGTAATGTTTCTTTAAAAGGTATAAATATTATAGGTGAGATAAAAATTGATGAAGATTAAATCATATTCAAATGCTGAAGTAGACTCTTGTAGAAAGGCAGGTAAAATAACTGCAACTATTTTAGACGAGCTCAATAGTATAATTAAAGAGGGTATTTCAACTTCTGAGATTGATGAATTTTGTTTAACTAGAATTCAAGAATTAGGTGGCACTCCTGCCCCTTTGTTTTATAGAGGTTTTCCAAAATCTACATGTACTTCTTTAAACCATGTAATTTGTCATGGAATTCCAAATTATAATCGAAATCTTCAAAAGGGTGATATTTTGAATGTAGATGTTACAACAATAATTGATGGTTGGCATGGAGACTCATCAAGAATGTATAAGGTAGGTGATATTTCTATAAAAGCAAACAACCTATGTAAAGTTACTCATGATTGTTTGATGGAAAGTATTGATGAAATAAAAGTTGGTGAGCCGATAAGTCTTATTGGAAAAAAAATTGAAGATATCGCCACATCAAATAATTTTAGTGTTGTTAGAGATTTTTGTGGACATGGTGTTGGTTTGAAATTTCATGAAAATCCAAGTATTTTGCATTACTACGATAGCGAATATGATAATATTAAATTTATAGATGGAATGATTTTTACGATTGAACCCATGATCAATGCTGGAAAATATCAATCTAAAATACTAAGTGATGGTTGGACAGCTGTAACTAAAGATAAAACACTTAGCGCTCAGTACGAACATACGATATATATTAATGGTGATAATGTTGAGATTCTAACAGAGTCTCCAAATAAGGCTTTTTATAATTGATACCGAGATACTCTAGAAAAATTCTTAAAGAAATCTGGGAAGATAATAATAAATTTCAAATATGGCTTGATCTCGAAATACTTGCTTGCGAGGCAATGGAAAAATTAGGCCAGATACCCAAAGGAACCTCAAATAGGATTAAAAAAAAAGCAAAGTTTAAAGTAAAAGAAATAGAAAAAATTGAAGAAAAAACTAAGCACGATGTAATTGCTTTTTTGACTAATGTAGCAAAGTATGTAGGCGCTGAGTCTAGGTATATTCATAAAGGACTTACATCCAGTGATATTTTAGATACTTCTTTTTCAATCCAACTCAATCAATCAAGCAATATAATCCTTGGGGGTTTAGAAAAATTAAGCAAATCTCTTCTTCGTATTGCAAAAAAACATAAATACACTTTATGTATTGGTAGAAGCCATGGTATTCACGCTGAGACAACAACTTTTGGATTAAAAATTCTTGGTTATCTAGTTGAAAACAATAGAAACATAAATCGTCTTAAAAATTCAATAAAACAAATACAGACAATCCAAATGTCTGGTCCTGTAGGAACATACTCTAATATTGATACAAGGGTTGAACAAATGATTGCTAAAAAATTAAAATTCTCAATCGAGCCAGTTTCCACACAAATTATACCAAGAGATAGGCATGCAGATCTTTTTTGTTCCTTTGCAATAATAGCAAGTTCTCTTGAACGTTTATCAACAGAAATTAGACATTTACAAAGAACTGAAGTTTTGGAAGTTGAAGAGGGATTTGGAAAAGGTCAAAAAGGTAGTTCAGCAATGCCTCATAAAAAAAATCCAATTTTATCAGAAAATTTAACAGGACTAGCAAGAGTAGTAAGGTCTTTAACCATCCCTGCTTTAGAAAATATTACATCATGGCATGAAAGAGATATTAGTCACTCTAGTGTTGAGAGAATAAACGCTCCTAACGCAACCATTACTCTTGACTTTGCAGTTCAAAGAATGATTACCGTACTTGACAATCTAATAATACATAAAAAGAATATGGTTAAAAACTTAAACCTTTTAAAAGGCCTACCCTATTCACAAAACGTCTTAATTTTTCTAATTGATAATAAAGTTCTGAGAGAGGATGCTTATAAAATTGTCCAAGATTGTGCTTTAAAAACGTGGGAGGGTAATTTGTCTTTTAAAGATAATCTCTTAAGCCATCCAAGTTTAGCCAAATTTAAGATATCGAGTAAAATCGATAATATCTTCAATAATAAAAATCTTTTTACAAATGTAGACAAGATATTTAAAAGAGTTAGCTGATGGCAACAAAATTAAAAAAACTATATGAAGGAAAAGCCAAAATTATATATGCAAAAAATAGCAACCAAGTAATTGCTACATATAAAAATGACGCTACTGCTTTTAATAATTTAAAAAAAGGTTCAATTAAAAATAAGGGTGCTATTAATAACGCTATCTCAAGTTATTTATTTCAAATTTTGAATCACTGTGATATCCCAACACACTTTATCAAAAAAATTGACAAAAAATCTCAGCTTTTAAAAAAAGTAGATATTATACCAATTGAAGTTTTGGTTAGAAATCTCTTTGCTGGATCTTTGTCAAAGAAATTTGGCATTAAGGAGGGCACTCCATTATCCGATACACTTATAGAGTACTGTTTAAAATCAGATGAACTTGGCGATCCACATATAAGTTCTGAGCATATTCTTAATTTAGGGTTATGCGACTTTGATGAATTAGAATTAATAGATGAATATTCTTTGAGAATTAACGATGTCTTAAGATCTACATTTTTTTCTATCGGAATTAATTTAATTGATTTTAAGTTAGAATTTGGAATATGTAAGAAAACCAATGAACTTGTTCTAGCTGATGAAATATCACCAGATACTTGTCGATTATGGGATTTAAAAACAAATAAAAAACTTGATAAAGATCGCTTTCGAAGAGATTTAGGAAATGTTGAAGAGGCATATGCAGAGGTGCTTGATAGATTAAACTTAAAGATTTAATGCGTATAAAAATTTTAATAAGACTTAAGAGTCAAATTTTAGAACCTCAAGGTAAGGTTATTGAACAATCGCTGAATAATTTAGGATTTAATGAATTTAATAATATCAGGCAAGGAAAGCTCATTGAGTTAGACCTACCAGATAATTTAAGTAAAGAAGAAAAAGACCAAAAAATAGACTCTGCATGCAAAAAGCTTTTAGTGAATGATATTATTGAAGAGTACGAAGTACTTGGATGAGTTTTAAGTCTGCTGTCATTACATTTCCGGGATCTAATTGTGATAGAGACGCTTTATGTTACTTACAAGATTTAACAAAAGGTGTTGTTTATAATATTTGGCATGAGGAAGCATCTTTGCCACAAGTTGATTTGGTAATATTACCTGGAGGTTTTAGTTTTGGTGACTATTTAAGATCGGGGGCCATGGCATCAAAGAGTAAAATAATCAATGATGTTATAAAACATGCAAATGATGATAGATATTTATTAGGTATTTGTAACGGTTTTCAAATTTTAACTGAAATTGGGCTCCTTGAAGGAGCCTTGATACAAAACAAAAACCTTAAATTTTTGGGCAAAAACTGTTTTATTAAAAAAAAATTTAAAAATAATTTCAATTTATCCATTAAAGAAGATCAAGTGCTTCAAATACCTGTGGCCCACAATGAGGGAAATTTTTATTGCGATAATGAAACTTTAAAATCACTTAAAAATAATGAACAAATTGCATTTGAATACTGCAAAGGTGAATTCTCAAATAGTGAAGAAAATATTAATGGCTCAATAGAAGCTATTGCGGGCATCACAAACAAAAAGAAAAATATTCTTGGTATGATGCCTCACCCTGAAAGAGCCTATTCTGACTTTCATCCTTCACAAGATGGTAAGCTAATCATAGAGTCATTAATAACATGAACGAAGATTTAATACTTCAGCACGGCTTAACTTTAGATGAATTCAAGATCATCAAGAACTATTTAAATAGAGACTTAACTATGGAAGAGTTAGGAATTTTTTCAGCAATGTGGAATGAACACTGTTGTTATAAGACATCAAAAAAATGGTTAAAAAAACTTCCTACAGAAAATGAAATAGTTATTCAGGGGCCAGGAGAAAATGCTGGAATAATTGACATACAAGATAATGACGGAATTGCTTTTAAAATTGAAAGTCATAACCACCCTAGTTACATCGAACCTTTTAATGGATCTGCAACTGGTGTTGGAGGAATACTAAGAGATATTTTTACGATGGGGGCGAGACCAATAGCTACTCTTGACTCAATTAGATTTGGTTTGATAGAAAGTGAAAAAACAAAATATTTATTAAACGGTGTGGTTCATGGAATTGGCCACTACGGCAACTGTATAGGAATTCCTAATATTGGTGGTGAGTGCGAGTTTGAGTCAACTTATGGTTTTAATAATTTGGTTAATGCTATGGCTGTAGGTCATGTTCAAAAAGATAAAATTTTTTACTCAAAGCCTAAGTCTATTGGGGGTTTAATTGTTTATATTGGTTCTAAGACTGGAAAAGATGGAATTCATGGCGCCAGTATGGCTTCAGATGTTTTTTCAGAAGACGACGAGGATGATAAAAGACCTTCGGTACAAGTCGGTGATCCTTTTATGGAGAAACTTTTAATGGAAGGTTGTTTAGAATTAATGTCATTAGGATTGATAGAGTCTATGCAAGATATGGGAGCTGCAGGAATTACCTCCTCAAGCGTAGAAATGGCTTCGAAGGGTAATGTGGGTGTATTAATTAATCTTGATAAAGTCCCATTGAGACAACCATTAAGCGCATATGAGATACTTCTATCCGAAAGCCAAGAAAGAATGTTGGCAGTCATTGATGAAAAAAATAATCTTAAGGTGAAAGAAATTCTTCAAAAGTGGCAAATAGATTATGAAGTTATCGGAGAAATAACTAATAATAAACGAGTTGTGTTTGAGTCAAATAATAAGAAAGTGGTAGACCTACCCGTAGATATAATTGTTGATGATGCACCTGAATACGACAGAGAATTTTATATGCCAAGAAAAAGAAAAGGCAAAGATTTTGATTTTTCCAACATTAAATTGGAAGATATAATTAATACTTTATTATCTAATTTGAATTATTTGGATAAAAGTTGGGTTTTTAATCAATATGATTCAACTGTTATGGGAGATACTGTCAAAGAACCCGGTCAATCATCTGGTATAGTTAAAATTCATGGAACACAAAAAGTTATTGGTGCTACCACAGACTGTAATCCTTTATATATAAGAATTAATCCTTACGAGGGTATGAAATATACAGTTGCTGAGTCTTACAGGAATTTAATTGCATGTAACATAAATCCCTTAGCTATCACAAATAATCTGAATTTTGCTAGTCCTTTAGACCCAAATATCATGGGAGAATTAGTATTGTCTATTGATGGTTTAAAAACAGCAGCAGAAAAATTCAATACCCCTATTGTTTCAGGCAATGTGTCTTTATATAACCAGACAAATGAAATACCTATTAAGCCTACACCTGTGATTGGAATGGTAGGCTCAAATCAGGATTTGAAAAAAATAAATTCTAATAAATTTTGTAATATTGGCAATAAGATCCTTATTCTAGGAAAACAATTAGAAAAAAATTTAAGTCCTTATCTATTGCAGGATCAAAATCTTGCCTCAAACATAAATGAGTATAATGATTTAGAGGAATTAGATTTGGATTATGAAAAAAAAGTAGCTGATTGTGTTTTGAAGATGTCAGATTTCAAATATATTATGTCCTGTAATGATATTTCAAGAGGTGGTGTCTTTTTATCTTTATTAAAAATGCAATATAAGGATATGGGCTTTAAAGTTAATATACCTGATCCAATTGATCTTTTTTGTGAGTACAGTGCTGGGTATGTGATTGAAATTAGGAACGAAGATCTAAACAATGTATCATCCTTTCTAAGCAAAAATGGTGTTGGATACTTCGAAATTGGAGAGATAATTAAAGAAAATATAGAAATAAACTCTAAAAAATTTGACTATTTTGATATTATAAATAATTATCATAATAATTTTGAAAAAATTATCAATTAGATGCCTATAGAACAAAAAAAACTTGAAGATCTTATCAAAGATAAGTTTCCAAATTCTACAATTACAATAGAAGATCTTGCTGGTGATAACGATCATTATTCAGTTCAAATTGAAAGTGATATATTTAATGGGTTATCTCGTATACAACAGCATCAATTAGTCTACAAATCATTAGATGGGTTGATGGATAAAGAGCTTCACGCTATGCAATTAAAAACGAAAGGAACTAAATAATGGAATTAGAAAGTAGCACAAAAGAACAAATTGAAAAAATGATTGGTGATAATGAGGTATTCCTTTTTATGAAAGGGAACCCTGATTTCCCTATGTGCGGTTTCTCATCTGTTGCAAGTGCAATTTTAAAAAAAACTGGAGTTGAATTTGGTCATTGTAATGTGCTTGATGATAATAATATTAGGGAAGGTATTAAAACCTTTTCAAATTGGCCTACGATACCTCAACTATACATTAAAAATGAGTTTGTTGGCGGCTGCGATATTATGAAAGAAATGGCTGAGTCTGGGGAATTATTAGAACTGCTTAACACCAAAGGAATAAAAACTGAAGTAAGTTAAAAAAAGGGGCAAGTAATTCTAGCCCCTCTTGTTAGTTATTAGAAATATAATTATTTAATTCTTTATAATAAGAATTATTTTCACCCACTAATGTTTTGAGTAATTCTAGATTGCTTAAGGCATTGTCTTTTTGACCGAGATCGACATACATTTCACCTTGATATTCAATGGCCCCTAGATGCTCTGGATCAAGTTCAAGTGCTTTTTTGTAGTATTTTGCTGCATTATCAAAATCATCACTTTTTCGGTACGCAAAACCTAGCTCATTGTATACATCTGCACGGGTAAAATCTGTCGAACTAGCAGTTGTAAGGGTCTTAAGCTTTCTTATTGCTTTGTCATAATCTTTACTTCTTATTAGCTTTATGGCTGACTTATAATCTTTTCCGTAATTAGTTTTAGCACTATCGCCAGAGTCAGTGCCAGCAGCATAAAGACTAGAAAAAAACAAAGAAAATATAACTGTTAATATTTTAATATTCATAACTATCCATTCGAAATTTAAATGTTATTAGATTAATTTGGTAAATTAATAATTATCTTGAATAGAACTCAACAACGAGATTGGGTTCCATTTGGACAGGGTATGGAACATCTGTTAGTTGGGGTCCTCTGACAAACTTACCCAGGCATTTTGAAATTTCTAATTGCAAATACTCAGGTACATCTCTTTCATTAGAGCTTAATGTTTGAATAATCATTGGAATATTTTGGCTAGTTTGCTGAAGAGATATTTCATCTCCATCCATAACCCGATAAGATTTTTTATTAACAACTTTTCCGTTAACTAAAACATGTCCATGGTTTACCAGTTGTCTTGCAGAAAATACTGTTGGGGCGAATTTTAATCTAAATACAACAGCGTCAAGTCTTCGCTCTAATAGCTCGATCAAAATTTGACTAGTATCCCCTTTTTTTCTAGATGCTGCTTGATATATTTTTAAGAATTGTTTTTCGGTAATATCGCCGTAATATTTTTTGAGCTTTTGTTTGGCCGCTAATTGAATTCCAAAGTCAGAGGGCTTTCTTCTTCTAGCTTGTCCATGTTGGCCAGGACCATAAGGCCTTCTATTAAAAGGACTTTTTGGCCTACCCCATAAGTTTAAGCCAAGTCTTCTATCAATTTTATGTTTTGACGATAGTCTTTTAGTCATGAATTGGTGATTTATATAGATTTAGCATTTTAAGTCAATTTATTTTGTTATAAATTTCAGTACTCCATATACCGTTTTTATTTGTTTTTGGTCAATTTTTGATGTTTTTAAAAAATTTCTTAAAGATATTTCTAAATTATCTCTTTTTGAAGAAATAGAGGTAAATTTTCTTTTCTCTAGTATTTTCATAAGAAATGACAAAAACTTCTCAATATCTTTTGCACTAGCTGGAGTGACAATCTTTGATGAACTAATTTTAGAAAAAGACATTTGGCTCAATTCATAAGCAATTAAAGCCACTGTATGGGATAAATTTAGAGAACTATTGCTTTTGGTAGGAATAGATAAGATATAATTAGCATGAGATATCTCTTTATTTGTCAGACCGTTATTTTCTTGACCAAACAAAATTGATATTTTGTTTCGATTTAATTTAGATATATCTTGCAATTTAATTGAAGGTATATGGAAATCTCTTTTTCTAACAGTAGTTGCTATTAAAATATCACTGTCTTTCATTGCTTCCGGTATTGATTTATAAGTTTTTACTTTTTTTGATAAAGATGAAAAATGTTTAGCAGATTTTAGACCTTTTTCATTAGGCCAAATTTTTCTGGGATTGATTAATGATAAGTTTTCAAAACCAAAGCATCCTATAGATCTCAAAGACATTCCAACATTTTCAGATAATTGGGGTTTATTTAGTATAAATTGAATTTTTTTTTTCAAGAGGACTTAATTAATTTATAAATTAAACTCTCTCTTAAGGCATTATAAGAAGCATCAATTATGTTAGTGGAAACACCTACTGTTGTCCAAATAGATCCTTTTTGGTCTTTAGTCTCGATGAGAACACGAACTATTGCATCTGTTCCTTTTTCTGATGATAAAATTCTTACCTTAAAATCTGTTAGTTCTAAATCTTCTAAAGAAGGATAAAAACCCATTAATGATTTTCTTAATGCTTTGTCTAAAGCATTGACAGGTCCATTACCAACCTCCACATTCATATATTCCTTTTTTTCCACTTCTATTCTTACAGTTGCTTCAGACTCAGTTACTAATTCCCCTTTTGCATTCCACCTTCTATCGTCTATGACTTTAAATCTTTTCAACTCAAAGTATTCTGGAATACCAAATAGAGTCTGTCTTGCAAGTATTTCAAAACTAGCAATTGCCTGATCATATGCATAACCTTTAAATTCTCTCTCTTTAACTTTCTGTAGAAGAAAGTCTAGTTTGTCAGAATGATCATCTGGATTAATACCAACAGTATTCAGAAGAGAAATGATATTAGATCGACCAGACTGATCAGATATAACAATCTTTCTAGTATTACCTACTATTTCTGGATCTACATGTTCGTAAGTTTTAGGATCTTTGTTAATCGCAGAAACATGTAAACCACCTTTATGTGAAAAAGCATTTTCACCAACATAGGCTTGCTGAGTATTTGGCATGCGGTTTAAAATTTCATCTAAAAGTAATGAGGTTTTCTTTAAGGCTGATAGTTTTTTCTTGGGGATACTAGTATCAAAGTCCGTTTTCAGAATTATTGAAGGAATTAGAGATACTAAATTAGCATTTCCGCACCTTTCTCCCAGTCCATTAATTGTACCCTGAATTTGTCTAACACCTGCTCGAACAGCAGCAAGTGAATTAGCAACTGCATTTTCTGTATCATTATGGGCGTGAATACCTAATTTTTCACCAGGTATGCTTTTTGTAACTTCTTTGACTATAGTTTCTACCTCATGAGGAAGGGTGCCACCATTAGTATCACATAAAACGATCCACCTTGCTCCATTTCTGAGAGCCTCAGTTAAACAGTCTATAGCAAATTTTGGGTCTGATTTGTAACCGTCAAAAAAATGTTCAGCATCATACATAGCCTCAATACCTTTTTCATTAATATGAGCTATGCTCTCACCAATCATTTTTAAATTATCTGATTTTGAAATACCCAGAGCTTTTTCAACTTGGTAAGAGGATGATTTTCCTACAATGCATATATGTTTTACATTAGTATTAGTTAAAGTATTTAGACCAGGATCATTTGAAACACTAGTAGTAGGTCTTCTAGTCATTCCAAAGGCAACTAAATTTGATCTTTCGAATTTATTAGAAGAATTAAAAAAACTATCATCAGTTGGATTAGAACCTGGCCAACCACCTTCGATATAATCTAAACCAAGATCATCAAGAGCTTTAGAAAATTTGATTTTATCATCAACACTAAAGTCAACACCAGTTGTTTGTTGCCCATCTCTTAATGTTGTATCAAAAAAATAAATTTTATTTTCTAGTTTTTCTTCCATGTCGTCTCGTTTTTTGTGTCTTCTAAAACAATTCCTTGTTTAAATAACTCATCTCTAATTTTATCAGCAAGTTCAAAGTCTTTATTGCTTTTAGCTATTTGTCGGCGAGATATCATATTTTCAATATATTCTTTATCAAGGTCTAAATCTTTTTTTAGAAAACTAGGATTTAAGCCCAATAGACTTAAGCCATTATTAAAATGAGCCAATAAAACCTCATTATTACTATCTTTTTTCAAATTAGCTATAATTTGCTGCAATCTCATTAGTGCTTTTGGGGTATTTAAATCATCTAAAAGTGCACTGACAAATTCAGTGTCTAATTCTGAACTTTTAACCTCTTGTATATAGTTTTCCCACTTATTTATAATGTTTTGACTATAACTTAATAGATCATTTGAAAAATCTATTGGTTGCCGATAATGGGTAGTTAAGAGAGAATATTTTAAAACAGTTGGGTCATGTTTAGCTAACAAATCATTAACAATTGTTGTATTACCTAAAGATTTAGACATTTTTTCTCCCTTGAAGTTGATAAAACCATTATGGAGCCAAAAGTTTGACATTTTTTTATCATGACAACATGTTGATTGAGCTATTTCATTTTCGTGGTGGGGGAATATTAAATCAATACCTCCAGCGTGAATGTCAATAGTTTCTCCAAGTAATTCAGAAATCATAGCTGAACACTCTATATGCCATCCTGGTCTTCCACTCCCCCAAGGGCTATCCCAAGAGGGTTCATTTGTCTTTGATGGTTTCCAAAGAACAAAATCTTCAGGATTTTTTTTGTATTCAGCAACTTCAACTCTTGCTCCACTAATAATGTCTTTTAATGAAAACTTAGAAAGAGAGCCATAATCTTTATATTTTTTTGCTTCAAATAATACATGCCCATTCGAAATATAAGCGAATTTTTTGTCAATGAGCGATGTAATCATTTCGATCATTTTTGAAATATAATTTGTAGCTTTTGGTTCATGAGTTGGAGATAAAATTGATAAAGAATTTAGATTTTGATGATATGTTTTTTGAGTAAGCTCAACCAACTGATCTGTCGTTATATTAAGCTCGTTTGCTTTATCTATAATTTTATCATCTATATCTGTGATATTTCTGACATAATTTACTCTATCTTCTCCAAAAGTAAGTCTTAAAATTCTAAATAAGACATCAAAAATTATTATTGGTCTAAAGTTACCTATATGTGGATTACTATAAAGCGTAGGTCCACAAGCGTACATCTTAACCGATGATGAGTTGATAGGTATAAATTTTTCTTTTTTTTTAGTTAAGGTATTATAAAGATTAATATTCATCTAGAATTTTTCTTAATCCCTCAAGCCCAAAATAATTATATAGATCTTTTACAGATGGGCCATTTTGGTTACCTGTTAATATATAACGTGTATTAGTAAAAATATCTTTTTTTGAAAAGTTTTTGTCGATATTCATTATATGATTTACATATTCGTCAAAACTTAAATTTGAAAATCCATTTAAATTCTTAATTAAAAGTTTTATAAAATCTTCTGAAGGTTTAACTTTGATTTCTCTTCTATTAATAATATTCCACAAATTTACAATATCCTCATATTTATCAACGTTATGTTTAATTAGCTCCCACTCTATTTCTGTTAAAGCTACCTTTTTAAGTTCAGGGAATTCTTTATTTAAGTTTTTGAGGCTCATTGATCTTAATGAATTTTTTTGGAAAAAATTGATTTTATGAATATCAATTTTAGGTAAATTTTTAGAAATATTTTCTAAGTTAAAATCTTTAAAATTATCAATTAATATGCTTTCAAAATCATAATCAGAATTAAGACCAAGAGAATATAAATAAGATAGTATGCTATTGACCGTGTAACCTTTTTTTTTAAATTGATTTAGTGAAATTGAGTCTAAATTTCTTTTACTTAGTTTTGTTCCATCTTCATTAAGCATTAATGGATTATGTCCAAGTGAAGGTAAATCAGAATTTAAACTTTTGAATAATTCTAGATGAATAGCTGAATTAGTAAGATGGTCTTCACCTCTTATAATATGAGATATATTCATATCTATATCATCAACTACACTGGGAAAGTGGTAAAGGTAACTACCATCTGCCCTTCTTAAAACTGGATCGGATTGCGAAGCTAAGTCTACCTCTGTCTCTCCTTTTACCAAATCATTCCATTTAATTTTACTTTGTGAGAGCTTAAATCTCCAATAGGGCTGATTACCGTTTGAAATTTTATTCTCTATGTCATCTTTAGATAAATTCAAAGAAGATCTATCATAGATTGGTGGTTTACCAGCCTTTAGTAATAACTTTTTTTTAATATCTAAATCTTCTGTAGTTTCAAAACATGGGTAAACTAATTTTAAAGAAATTAACTGATCAAAAAGTTCATTGTATCTATCAATTCTTTTACTTTGATAAAAAATTTCATCATAGTTGATTTTTAACCACTCTAAATCAGATGCAATAGATTTTACATACTCATCTTTACTTCTCTCTTGGTCAGTGTCATCATATCTTAAAATAAATTTACCATTATTTTTTTTTGAATATGCCCAATTTAAGAAACAAGATCTCATATTTCCAAGGTGTAAGTGACCTGTTGGGCTTGGTGCAAAACGCGTAACTATCATTTAACTTTTTTTAAGTAGGTATTCTCTTGAAACTTTTACTCTAGAGGTATTACCGTATTTTATAATATCAGCTGTTGCATAAGTTTCTGACCATTTTTCTGGAAGGTAACTACCCGTTCCTATTATATCTATTGGGGCCTTTGCTAGCGACATTGCTTTACATTTTTCGTTAGTAAATCCACTTGAGGCAATAATTTTAACCTTTTTAAAGCCAAAATTATCAAGTTGAGCTCTTAAATACCACAATGAAGCAGCTGAAACTCCTGGGCCAACTAAGTGTCTTAACTCTTTATCAGATCTATAATCTTTTATTGATCCAGGCGCATGTTTTTCTAGGACTTCATAAGATTTTGAAGTATCTAGATTCTCAATAAATCTTCCACTTGGTGTATCCAATCTAATCATTACTTTTCCTGCTTTAGACAGCTTATCAAAGTAATTGCATACTTGTATTGAGTCAGTAATTTCTTTGCCAAAATAATCTGGTAAAACAACTAAATCATTTTTGGGAAATGTTTGATGAAACATTTTTACTGCCTCAAGAGTAGATCCGGCATATCCTATTAGTGCGTGAGGCATTGTCCCTAATGCTTTGTTAGATTGAAAAAAATGTGAAGTTGCTTCAATAGAAGTTCCAATAAAACCTTTTGCTTTCTTTTTTTTTGCTGATTTAGAGCCAACTGATGCTGCATAGGACATTAATTCTGACATCTCTGAGCCTGCACAATGTCTTGCATCCATTGCTATAAAAGAGGTTTTAGGTAGGTCAAAACACATTTGATATGCGTTTGCAGCTGCTATACAAGCAGGACCAATTTTTTGGAGGAGTAAAGTCTCTAGATCCACAATATGTTTAAACGAACCTCTTATATAAAGTATTGGTTCGCCAGCTCCAAAGTGATCTCCCTCTTTAAAGGGACTTGAAGTTTTAACTTTTATACCTCTATCTTTAGATATTTGTTTTATCCAATTGATAGCTAATTTTAATGCTATGATACCTGGTCTACGAATAAAGATGGCATAAGTAACGTTTATGTCTCCATACTTTTGAATAATTTTTTTTGTTTTTAAAAAATAATTATCGGTGTAATTATTAATTAAGTCTGAATTTGTTTTTTTATTCATAATGAATAAGAAAACTAATTCATTTCACCGTTTGATAATAAGTCAGCTAGTAAAAATGAGAGTTCTAATGATTGATTTACATTTAACCTTGGGTCGCAAAAAGTATGGTATCTATCCCCTAAGTTTTCATCTTTAATATCATCAGGTCCTCCGACACATTCAGTTACATTTAAACCAGTTAATTCTAAGTGTACACCTCCTGCGACTGTGCCCTCTGATTTATGAATTTCAAAAAAAGATTGAATTTCTTTAAATATATTCTCAGTGGCTCTTGTCTTATAACCTGATTTGCTTGTAGATGTATTGCCATGCATAGGATCGCATATCCAAGTAAGGTTCACTCCAAGTTTATTAATTTCTTTCAATAAATTAGGGAAGTTTGCGTTAATTTTTTCTGCTCCCATTCTAATAATAAGTGTTAGTCTACCGCCTTCGTTTTCAGGGTTAAGTATTTCAATATTTCTTTTTAGATCATCAACTGTTGTGGATGGTCCTACTTTTAAACCAAGAGGGTTCTTGATACCACTTAAATAATGTATATGTGCCCCGTCAGGATCTCTAGTTCTGTCTCCTACCCACAAAAAATGAGAATTAACATTGTACCATTCCCCTGTTGTACTATCTATTCTAGTAAAAGCCTGTTCATAAGGCAAAAGAAGAGCCTCATGACTGGTGTAAAAATCTGTTTCTCTTAGTTCTCTTGTATTTTTTTCATTTACACCACATGCGTTCATGAATTTAATACTGTCTGCAATTTTTTCAGATAATTCTTTAAATTTTTTTGTTGTGTCAAAATTATCAGCAAAGTCTAAATTCCATTTATTTAATTGTGTTAAGCTAGCAAAACCACCTTGAGCAAAAGCTCTTAATAAATTTAAAGTTGATGCTGAGTGATTATAAGCTCTAATCATTCTCTTAGGGTCTGGTTCTCTAGAGGACTCATTAAACTCAAATGAATTGATGATATCTCCTCTATAGCTAGGCAATTTCTGACCATTTTTTTCTTCAAAATCCGAACTTCTAGGCTTTGCGAATTGACCGCCCATTCTTCCTAATTTAACAACTGGTTTATTAGTTGCAAAAGTTAAAACTACGGACATTTGTAGAAGTAATTTAAAATTATCTCTAATTGTATTAGGATTTAATTCTTGGAAACTTTCAGCACAGTCACCACCTTGTAAATAAAAAGACTCACCTTTTTGAACTTGATGGATTTGAGATTTTAAAGATCTAGTCTCACCAGCAAATATTAAGGGAGGCATAGATGATAATTCATTTATCACGGAGTCTAATTTGTTTTGATCAGCGTAAGCAGGCATTTGCTTAGCTTCAAATTTCTTCCAACTATCTTTGGTCCATTTCATGAGGCAGAGATTATATTGTTATATATATCAAATAAAAGAGATTATTAGATTTTCGATTTAAAAGGCCAAATTTTGGGTAACTTTAGTTTAGGCAATGATGGCTCATAACCAGTGGCATAAAAATTATCAATACTTGATTGTTTATTATCTGAGTACTTCAAATTACTATCAGAAACATTAGTTATTCCAATATTGTCAACTATATCAACAGTTGTAATTAGACCGTGATTATCAACGATATAATAACATTTATCTAAATTTAAATAATCATATGAACTTTTGCTAATTTGATATGTATTTTTGTTTGAAATCTCTGAAAGTAAAATGACATTTATTGTGTTTTTAAGCTTGTATTTATCAGAGAGAATATAAGTATCATCGTTCTTAAGAAGATCATGAATAAGCTTTTTATTATTTAGTTTAATATTTGGAAAAAAAGTACCTTTTGATAAATAACTCGGGTATTGATTGTCATCTATAATATTAGAAAAATAATTATTTTGTTTATTAAAATTATTATTAATTTCTAATACTTGATTTGAAAATATGTAACATTTATTAAATCTTAATAAAAATTTAAATATTAATAACGATATAAATTTTGGAAAAAAGTTATAAAAATTAAAGAAAAGAATATTAATGTAATAATTATTGTTATTACTAGAATTGTATATAGACTTTTCATCTAACATATTTAAGCTTAAAAGATTAACAAGTTCAAAACATATACCTAAATAGGATTTATTTTTAATAGAAATATCTTTAGAATTCTTATTTGCATAAAGTATTGATAAATTAGTTGGAACTTTGATTTTAATAAGATCACTCTCTTGAATTTTTTTATTAGTAATCTTCTTAACATATTTTTTTATAAGTGATAAATTTTCAGAAAAAAAATGTATTGTACTGTCATTAGGAAAAACAATATTAATTTTTTTGTATTTTAAATTTGTAAAAATGGATGAGCAGTATTTATGTTTAATATCTTTAATTTCAAATTTATAAAAGTTTCTGTAATCTGTTGTTTCAATTTTTATATCAGGATTGTTACTTTTAGAGGGGTAACTAATATCATTAATTAGATATAGTATTTGCTCCCCAGTTATGGGTTCTCTAGTAAATAACTTTGATTTATTAATAATGCCGTATGTATCTAAAGTTACTGAGTTCAATATTTTTGAATTGCACTTATCCTGAGGTATAAAAATACCCTCAGTGATATTTTTTTTTTCTGAATTTAATGAAATTTTATGTTTAACACCAAAGTGTGCGTCTATAAGAGCTGCTAATATTTCATTATCAACTTCAATTTGCATAATTAATATTTTTTTGATTACTCAACAGTAACTGATTTAGCCAAATTCCTAGGTTGATCAATATCAGTACCTTCATTAAGAGCAAAATAGTATGAAATGAGTTGAAGAGGAATAGTATAAATGAAAGGTGTGTCAATAAAGTTTTCTTTTGGAAGAATCACATGATGAGTATTTGTTGATTTATCAGAATTATCTACACTCGATAAAATTATAACTTTTCCATTTCTTGCAACTATTTCCTCAGCATTAGAAATAGATTTTTCATATAGTTCATTGTCTGGTGATAAACATATCGTTAATGATTTTTTATCAATTAACGCGATTGGACCATGTTTCATCTCCCCTCCAGGAAAGCCCTCGCTGTGCATATAAGATATTTCTTTCAATTTTAGAGATCCTTCTAATGCAATAGGATATACAATATTTCTGCCTATAAAGTAGCATGTATCAGATTGACTCAATTTTTTTGAAATTTTTTTTGCGTCAGATGTAAAATCTTTTACTAATTTCTTAAGTTTAGAGGGTAGTAATTTTAAAATTTTTATATTTTTATTGTAATCTCTAATAGTAATAGCATTAGTCATTTTTCCAATTTCAATAGATAGGTTAGCTAAGCTTAAAATTTGACAAGTAAATGCCTTTGTAGAAGCTACACCAACTTCTTTCAAGGCATATGTAGGAATAGTTACATCGGCCTCTCTTACCATGCTACTTTGTAAGGAATTAGTAATTACTATAGAAGAGTGTTTATTTTTTTTTACATATTTCAAAGCCATCAAAGTATCCATAGTTTCTCCAGATTGAGATATAAAAATAAATAATATTTTATCTTCTTTATTAATTTTTTTATATCGAAGTTCAGAGGCTAATTCTGATGAAGTATCTAAATTAGTAAATTTATTGAAATAATACTCTCCAACTAGGCATGCATGATATGCTGTACCACAACCTACAAAAATGACCTTTTTATTTAAAAATAAATTTTTATATTTACTTTCAAAGTCATGAAAGAATTCCTCTGAATAATTTTTTTGTGTTGTTTTTAAAACATCTGGCTGCTCGTGTATCTCCTTAAGCATGTAATGTTGGTATTTTCCTTTATCATAAGGATTTTGTTTAATTTCATTTTTTTCAAAAATAATTTTAGCTTTATTTAAGCTCGATATTTTAGACTGTTGTATTTTAATAATGTCTCCATCTTTAAGATGGTAAATTTTGTTACTATATTCTGTCAAGATTGAGGAGTCTGAACAGATAAAAGATGAGCCTTTATTATGAGAAAGAGCAATTGGGCTTCCATTTTTTAATAAGTAAAAACAATTATTTTTTTTGATAAAAATAACAAAAGCAAAGTTTCCTTTAATCACAGATCTAAAAACTCTTATTGCCTCATCTGGATTTTTGTATTTATTTACCAAATATGTAAGAAAATAAAAACTGATTTCAGTATCTGATTGAAGATTTTTTGGAATTTCAACAAATCTATTTTGAATTTTTCTGTAATTTTCAATTATACCATTACAAACTAAAGTAAGATCGTCATTTGCAAATGGATGGGCATTATTTTTGCTAACAACGCCGTGTGTTGCCCATCTGGTATGGCCTATGACCCCATAGAAATTTTTATCTGATACATTTTGAGATTTATTTTTTAGTGCAGATATTTTTCCAACACTTTTTATTGTTTTAATTCGATCTTTTGAGAATAAAGAAATACCAGCAGAGTCATATCCTCGATATTCCAACTTTTTTAAAATATCTATTGAATTATTCTTTAAAGAAGTTGAATTTAAGATACCGACTATGCCACACATTATTTATTTATGTTGATTTTATTTTTCTGTTTTGATCTTGCGATAGAAAAGTGATTACTTGGTATAGTTTTAGTTATTACAGAGCCTGCTGCGATGTAAGCTTTACTTCCTATTTTGACTGGGGCAATAATAGTGGTATTTGAACCAATAAATGTGTTATCACCTATTTTGCATTTAAGTTTATTTTTTCCATCATAATTACATGTAATAGTACCGGCTCCAATATTACTATTTACTCCTACAGTTGTGTCTCCTATATAGCTTAAGTGATTTACTTTTACCCCTTTGGATAATTTTGATTTTTTAATCTCAACAAAATTACCTATTTTTACGTTATCTGCTATGTCTGCTTCGGGTCTTATTCTTGCATAAGGTCCAATGGAACAATTTCTACCTATTGATGAGTTTTCAATATAGGAGAATGATTTGATAATAGTTTCACTTTTGATATTTACATTTTTTTTAATGACTACATTTGGTTCAATTACTACTCCTGGGGATATGTTTACATTACTCTCTATATAAACCGTCTCAGGATGAATAATTCTTACACCGCTATCTAACAAATTTTTCTTTATAAAATTTTGAGATTGTATTTCTAGTTGATTTAATTCTTTTAATGTGTTGGCTCCTGATATCTCATTAGCTTCATTCAAAAAAGCACTTATTTTGAGATTTTTGTTTACACAAATATTTACTAAATCTGTTATATAAAATTCATTCTTAATTTTATTTTTTTTTATTAATTCTAAATTTCTTAAAGCTTTTTTTGAAATAAGAAATATACCAGTATTTATTTCATTGATTGATTTCTCATCTTTTGAACAATCATTTTCTTCTGTAATTTTAATAAATGATTTGTTTTCCCTAATGATCCTTCCGTATCCTTTTGGATTGTCTACATTTTGTGTGAGAACTGATAAATCGACATTTGACTTTACACCTTTAGAGAGAAATTTAGAGAGTATCTTATAATCAAAAATAGGTGTGTCAGCTAATGTTAATAAATAGAAATCAAATTTTTTGTTATGCTTGTAAAACTGCTTTAAAGCTCCACCTGTGCCATCAATAGGATTTTGAATAAATATATTATTATTAAAATATTGTTTATTAGCTTTACTTGACACAATAAATGTTTTTTTTACTTGTTTGATTTTTTTGAGTGCATCTATATTAAATTGTATTAACGCTTTACCAGAGATTTCATGTAAAAATTTTGGTTTAGATGATTTAAACCTTTTGCTTTTTCCAGCAGAAAGAATAATGGCGCAAATATTCATAAAGTTGTAAAATAATATTAATTAATCTTAACAGAATACTAAAAATATATCTAATTATGTAAATTATGCCCATAGTAATAAAAAGAGACTTATCAGAGGAACTTACTCGTTTCATAAAGACTAAACTACTCAGATATGATTTAGTTGTTTTGCCTACAGAGACTGTATATGGATTAGCTGGTTTAGGAACTAGTGTAAAATCAGCCAAAAAGATTTATTTATTAAAAAAAAGACCCTTAAATAAAAAACTAATATTTCATTGTTCAAATTTAAAGATGGTTAATAAATTCTTCAAGTTGGATGATGAAAATTTAATTTTAGGTAAAAAATTTTGGCCTGGGCCACTGACACTTGTCTTAAAAAGAAGATCGAAAGAAATACCCTTATCATTGACCTTAAATAATGAATGTGCTGTAAGAATTCCTAATAATAAATTTACACTTAATTTGATAGATAAATTAGGTAAGCCACTTGTAATGCCGTCTGCAAATAAATTTAAACAATTAAGCCCCATAAATAGTGAAATGGTTTTTAAACAATTTATTGATACGAATTTATTAATTATTGATGATGGAAAATGTAAAGTTGGTATAGAGTCAACTCTGATCAAAATATCTAACCATAAACTTAAAATCATCAGACCAGGACTAATTTCATTAGAGAATATAAAAAAAATTTTACCCTATATGCTTATTAGCAAGAGAGGTAAAAATTTAAATTTTTCTGGGACTTCAAAAAAACATTATTCTCCAAAGAAAAAAATATATTTAAATGTTAAACAGTTAAAAAAAAAATCAGCTTTTATTAACTTTGGAATGGATAAAAAAGGCCAATTTAAAAATTTAAGTAGAATAGGAAACCTTAAAGAAGCAGCCCAAAATCTCTATCATTTTATCTATTTGGCAGATAATAATGATTTGTACGAGAACATAAGCATTGCACCTATTCCATATAAAAAAATAGGTTTGGCTATAAATGATAGGTTACTAAGAGCGTCTAAATGAAATTTCCAATAAAAACTATTAAAAGAAATAATCAAATTGTTGCCTTGCCTAAAAATACATCGGAAGTATCAAAACTAGTAAAATTTGCTAAGAAAATTAAATATCATATTTTACCCATTGGTGGGGAAACAAATAGGGTCGATGGAACAAAACCACAATTCGAGAAAACAATTTTGATAGATTTTAAAAAAATGAATCGTATTGAAGAAGTAGATACAAATAATTTTATAATAACTGCTCAAGGTGGTACTTTGTTAAAAACCATACAAAAGTCTGCAAATAGTAAGAAGCTACTATTTCCTGTTAATATTGCTCCAAATGATAAATGCACAATTGGGGGAAATATTTCAACTAATGTTGGAGGACTTCAAACTCTAAGGTATGGAAACATAGAAGATCATGTAAATGGTCTAGAAGTAGTTCTAAGTGATGGGACAATTTTAAATTTTTTAAATAAACTAAAAAAAGATAATTTTGGACCTAAATTATGGAAATTATTTTGTGGTTCTGAGGGTGTTTTTGGAATTATTACAAGAGCAAGCTTAAAGCTAATTCCTAAAAAAGATTATAAATCTACTTATTTAATTCAAATTAATAGTCTAAATAAATCTATTCGATTATTAAAATATTTAAGAAATAAGTATTTTGATAATCTGACAAGTTTTGAAATAATCTTTCCAATACCAAGTTCTTTATTGTTTAATGAAAATAAAAATAATTATAATTTAATTATAGAAATACAATCAAATGATAATAAAAATTATAAAAATGAATTAAAAAAATATTTTAGTTCAATGAATTTAGTTATTAATAAGAGAGAGGATAATAAAGCAAAATCATGGATATGGAAAAAAAGAGAAATATTAGTTTACAATCAAATAAAATATAATTTTACAGAAAAATTTGACATTTCCTTACCTTTAGACAAGTGGTCAACATTTATAAATAAAATAAACACATTTACCAAAAATAATAAAGAGTTCACACCTTATTTTTTTGGGCATTTAGGTGATGGTAATTTACATTGTAATTTCAAAGTTAATCCCTTTACAAAAAAAAACTGTTCTAATTTATCGAAATTTATTTACGAACTAACAATAAAAAATCAAGGAAGTGTTGCTGCAGAGCATGGACTAGGTTTAAAAAAGAATAATCTTTTAAAAAAATATAAACCAAATAAAAATTACATATTTTTAAAAAAATTAAAGAAACATTTGGATCCTGATTTTAAATTAGGAAAAAATAAGCTATTTAAGGCTTAAATGATCTTTTAATTTAAAATAGCTCATCGCTAAAACTAGCAAAGGTTTATCTATGATTCCAAATCCTGGAAAATTTTTATGTTTAAATTTTTCAAATAAACTCAAATTGTTATTTTGATTAGAGATAACTTCGGCAAGCATTTTTCCAACCATAGTTGTTATAGCTAAACCATGACCTGAATAGCCTTGAGCAAAAAAGATATTATTATCAATACTTCCAATGTGAGGAAATCTATTTACAGTTATAGCAACATGTCCACTCCAAGTACACCAGGCTTTAAATTTTTCTAATCCAGGTAAGATTTTTCTAATACTTTTTTTTAAAGATAGTTCTAAATTAATTGGATCTATATTTGAGTAGCTTACACCTCCACCAAAAATCAAATTATTATTCGAGTCTAATCTAAAATAATTTAATACAAATAACATATCACCAACTGTTATAGGTTTTCGAAAATACTTATCTAATTCTTTTTTTGGAATTTGTGTAAATGCAGATACATAAGTTTTGACAGGCATTATCTTTCTTCTTAAACTCTTATTCAAGTCACCAATATAAGCATTACAACAGATAATTAACTTATCTGCTTTTATATTAATATTTTTTTCAGTATTTATTGTTACTTTATTTTGAGAGTTATATGAGATCACTCCTGTATCTTCAAATATTTTACAATTTTTATTTTTTAATAGCTCTTTTGCTAATCCTAAACAATAGTTTAGAGGATGAATTTGGCCACATTCTGAGTCATACATTGCAGATTTATAGTATGGACTCTCAAAATACTGCTCCATTTGAGATTTAGAGAGATATGTCGCTGACTCATAATTGTATTCGGTTTGCAACTGGTCAACATATTTTTTTAGTTCTTCGTCATGAGATTTATTAACTGCAGCTTGTATATAACCTTCAATTAAATCACACTGTATATTTAAATCTTTAATATTTTTTTTTACTTCTCTAACGGCCTCTAATGTGAATTGCCATAATGTCTTAATTTCCTCTTGCGTATGTTTTTGACCAGAATAATTTTCACCTGAAAAGCTATGTAATAACTGTCCACCATTTCTTCCAGATGCCCCCCAACCTACTTTATTTTTTTCTAAAATGACTATATTCAAACTAGGGTTAATCTTAGATAGATACAATGCTGAAGAAATCCCTGATAATCCTGCACCAATGATACAAACATCACATTGTAAGCTCTCACTTAATTTGTTAGTATTAAGATTGAATGATTTTGTTCTTACATAATAATTATCTGAGTAATCCATCAGATACATAAGTATCAAATTTTAAAGGTTAGTTATAGCTATGAATGATTATGTTGATTGGTTAAAGAAAAATAAAATTACTGAGGTTGAGTGTATGATCCCTGATAATTCAGGTATTCCAAGAGGTAAGATACTACCTACAAAAAAATTTTTAAGTTCAATTGACTCTGGTGGCTTGAGGTTACCTCTTGCCCTATTTAAATTAGCAGTATCAAGAGATGTAACTTATTCAATAGATGATCAAATTCTTAATCCTACTGATGGTGATTTTATTTTAAAACCTGATTTTAGCACTCTTAGAACTGTGCCATGGTACGATGAACCAACTGCTCAAGTAATATGTGATGCTGTTGATAATAATGATAATGTTATAGAAGTTCATTCGAGAGGTATTTTAAAAAAAGTTATAAGTCTTTATGAAAAAATGGGACTAGAGCCCATTGTTGCTCCTGAAATTGAATTTTATTTAGTAAAAAAAAATAATGACCCTGATAACCCATTGGAGACACCAAGTGGGCAATCAGGAAGAATAGAAAAAGGAAACCAGTCTTATGGGATCGATGCAGTTAATGAGTTTGACCATATTTTTGAGGACTTATATGATTATTGCGAAGCTCAGGAATTAGATGTCGAAAATATAAACCATGAAGATGGACCTGCGCAGATGGAAATTAACTTCAAGCATGGAAATCCTCTTGATTTAGCAGATCAGGTTTTTCTATTTAAAAGAACTCTAAGACAAACTGCTTTAAAACATAATTTATATGCAACTTTTATGGCTAAACCAATGGAAGACAGCCCTGGTAACTCCATGCATATACATCAATCAATTTTAAAAAAAGGCAAACCAATATTCGTTGATAAAAATCTCAAAACAACAAAACTTTTTGATAACTATTTAGGAGGATTGCAAAAATATTCTAAGTCTTTTTTACCTCTCTTTGCTCCTAACGTTAATTCATTTAAGAGATTAAGAGGTTATTGGGAAGAAGGAACTCCTTTTAATTTAAATTGGGGTTTTGAAAACCGTACTTGTGGCTTTAGAGTTCCAAATTATAACTCTGCTAATCAAGCTAGGATTGAAAATAGATTATGTGGCTCAGACGTTAATCCATATTTAGCAATAGCTGCTACTTTATCTGCAGGATACTTGGGTATTAAAAAAAAATTAAAAGCTACACCAGAAACAAAAAAAGCAGCTTATAATGTCAATGTATCATTAACAGAGAGTATCTATCAATCAATTGATACTTTTTCTAGATCTAAAGAAGCTAAAGAAATATTTGGTGAAACTTTCATAGAATTATTTTGTTCAATTAAAGACTTAGAAGTTAATGCATATAATAAAATAATTACAGCTTGGGAGAGAGAATATTTACTTCTTAATGTGTGATCGATTAATAAAATAAACACTAATTGCAGCTAATACAACAATCAACATTATAATTGCTGATAGAGCATTTACCTCAGGGCTTAAACCTAATCTGACTTTAGAGAAAACCACAATAGGTAAAGTATTAGCGCCAGGTCCAGTAGTAAAACTAGCAACAACTAAATCATCCAAGGAAAGTGTAAATGCAAGCAGCCAGCCAGATATAATAGAGGGTAATATAACAGGTGCTGTAATTTTCCAAAAAATCATATTAGGAATTGTTCCTAAATCTTGAGCGGCCTCTTCAATATTTTTATCATAACTACTTAATCTAGATTGAATTATGACTGCTACAAAAGCTACTGAGAACGTTATATGTGAAATTAAAACTGTGAGCTGTCCTTTTGAAGAAGGAAAGCCAATTATATGATTAGATGATATAAAAAATAATAATAAAGACAGACCTAAGATTATCTCTGGCATAACTAAAGGAGAAGAACTTAAGAAAATAAAAAAGGGCCTAGCTGGTATTTTTGATATTCTTGTTAATGAAAAACCTATCATCACCCCCATAATTGTTGCAAAAGTTGCAGATAAAGAAGCTATTTTTATACTTGTATAAAAAGCCTCTAATATTTGTTCATTTTGGAATAGTTCTTTATACCATCTAAATGAAAATCCCTTCCAAACCATTACTCTTTTATTGTCATTAAATGAATAGGCAATAAGAGTTAAAATGGGGAAGTAGAGAAAAGAGAAACCTATAGTTAAAGTAAATATTTTGAAAAAAAGTTTATTCATTCTTAAAATTGTATTTTGCATACATTAATTGAAAAATAACTATTGGAAAAACTAGAATTACAATTCCTGACATTGCGAGTGCGCTAGCAACAGGCCAATCTCTATTAACAAAAAATTCATCCCAAATTATTTTTCCAAAATAAAGTTTATCACTACCCCCTAACATCTCTGGAATTACAAATTCTCCAACCACTGGTATAAAAACTAACATACTGCCCGCAATGATACCTGGTAATGATAAAGGTAGGATTACTTTTAAAAATGTATTTACAGGCTTTGCTCCTAAATCATTAGCAGCATCAATCAAGTTTAAATCAAACTTAACTAAATATCCATATAGTGGCAAAATCATGAATGGTAGATACGTGTAAACTACTCCTAAAATTACCGCATAGTGGTTATGTAGCATTGATATAGGCTCAGTTATAAAACCTAAATGTATGAGAATGGAATTAATAATACCAGAACCTTGAAGCAAAACTTTCCAAGCATATACTCTTAAAAGAAATGAAGTCCAAAATGGAATGATAAGCAAAACTAAAAGAATGATCCTTATATTTGCTTGAGATTTAGCGACATAAAAAGCTATCGGATAGCCAATTACTAAACATAATATTGTTGATGTAAAAGCTAAGGACAATGAATTTAAGTAAGATCTGATATAAAAAGGATCTGAAAAAATAAAAAGGTAATTACTAAGTGTTGAGTCAATTTTAAATCCCTCTTCAGATAAGGAAAAAAGATCTCTATAAGGTGGCATGCCCCATTCAGATACAGATATTGAAATTTTAAAAATTAAAGCTAAGGGGATAAAGAAGAATAAAACAAGCCAAAAATAAGGGGTAAAAACGAACCAAAAATTTTGTTTTTTTAAGTATCTAATCATTAAACAAAAATATTGATGAATCATTAAATTTGAATTCAACTTTATCATCCCACTTAATTTGTAGATTATCTGAAACTAAACTATTTTGCATAAATGAGTAAAATTGAATTCCATTTACTTCAATCAAGTATTTAGTATAACTACCCAGATAAGCTACCTCTTTTACAATACCAACATTTGAGTTATCAGATTGATTTTCAATTTTTTTAATATTAATTTTTTCAGGCCTTATTAAACATTTATTAAAATTTTTATTATTATTAATATTTTTAATTTCGTAATTTAACTCTTCAATTATTATTTGATTATCTTTGTTTAGAATATGAAATATATTTGCTGTACCTATAAAATTTGCAATATATGTATTCTTAGGTTTTTCATAAATTTCAACAGGGTTTCCAACTTGGAGAATTTCACCATTTTGCATAATAGCCATTCTGTCAGATAATGAAATTGCCTCCTCCTGGTCATGTGTAACAATTATAAATGTAATACCTAATTTATTCTGCAAGTTAACTAACTCGAATTGCGTTTGTATTCTTAGTTGTTTGTCTAGCGCAGCAAGTGGTTCATCTAATAAAAGTAATTTTGGTTTTTTAACTAAACACCTTGCTAATGCAACACGTTGTTGTTGGCCACCAGATATTTCATTCACTTTTCTTTCCTCTAGGCCATTTAACTCTAATAAATTTAAAATTTCATTGACACGATTATTGATTTCTTGCTTTGAAAAACTTTCCTCTTTTAGTCCAAATTTGATGTTATTAGTTACATTAAGATGAGGGAATAAAGCATAATTTTGAAACATTATATTTAGTGGTCTTATGTATGGAGGAAGGTTAGTAATATCATTTCCTTCAAGTAATATTTTTCCCTGATCAGGTTTTTCAAAACCAGCAATAATTCTTAAAAGGGTGGATTTTCCACAACCTGATGAACCAAGCAGACTAAATATTTCAGATTTTTCTATTTTGAGATTAACTCTATCTAATGCCAAGATATCACCAAATCTTTTAGTTACATCTATTATTTCTAAGAAAGAATTTGACATGAAAGTTAGTTTAAGGCGCAACTTGACACCAAGTTGCGCCTTAAAATTAATTTATTGAGTAGCTTTAAAGCTATTAAATACTCTTGAAGATATTCTGGACTTTTGAGGTGAGTCTGCGGTATCTGCAAATAGTTTAGTTAAAGTTTCCTCTGTAGGATAAATTGCTGGATCTGAGAGAATTTCAGGGTCTATCAGTCCTTCGGTTGTGTTGGCAACTAAATTAGGATTGGAGTACCAAACATAATTAGTAATTTCAGCAACAACTTCTGGTCTTAAAATATAGTCAATGAATTTATGAGCATTTTCTACATTTTTAGCATCTGCTGGTATTCCCATCATATCAAACCAAATAACAGTCCCCTCGTTAGGAATTGAATACCAAACTTCTTCAATTTCTTCATATGCTGCTATGAAAACATCACCTGACCAACCAATTGCTAAACATATTTCACCGTTGGCTAAATCATCTATGTATTGAGATGAGTCAAAGTACTTAATATATGGTCTAATTTGATTTAATAAGTCTAAAGCTTCTTGATTAGCTTTAGTATTTTCTGTATTTGGATCATGACCTAGATAATTGAGTGCAATTTCTACAATCTCACTTGGTGCATCTAAAAAAGCAACACCGCAGTCCTCATATTTAGAAATTTCATTTACATCAAATATGATATCCCAGGACTCAACATCTCCACCTCTTTCTTCAACAGCGGCAACGTTATAACCAATACCAGTTGTTCCATACATATAATTTACAGAGTAATCACCACCGGGGTCATGAGCATCTGTTTTTTCTAAAACACTTGGATCTAAATTTTTAAGATTTGGAATCATACTTTTATCTAGTTTTTGAAAAACTCCAGCTTTAATCTGATTTTCCATAAAAGATCCTGAGGGAACGACCAAGTCATAGCCACTTCCTCCAGCTAAAAGCTTAGCTTCTAAAACTTCATTAGAGTCAAAAACATCGTAAGTTACATCAATACCAGTTTCTTCCTCAAAGTTTGCAATGGTATCTTCTGCTATATAATCTGACCAATTATATATAAATAACTCTTCTTTAGCGCTTAAACTCATAGGAAGCATTAAGACTAAAAGAGTTGTTAGAAATTTATTCATATTACCTCTCCTCTTCATTTAAGTAGTAATAAAATAATATGATAGTTTTAGTTAAAAATCACAAATATTTTTGTATAGGTCTGGTCTTCGGTCTCTAAAATTACCCCAAGATTGGCGATATTTAGTTATCTCAGAAAAATTAAAATTTTTAAATACAAAACCTTCCTCTTCTTTATTCATTTCAATTTCAATATTACCCAAATGATTAGCAATAAAAGAACTGCCATAAAAAGTAACAGAAATTGAACCCTCTACCTCTGTGCCAATTCTATTAGATGCAATAACAGGAATTTGATTTGCAGCTGCATGTCCCCTCATAACATTTTGCCAGTGATCTTTTGAGTCTAATAAAGGGTCCTGAGGTTCAGAACCAATCGCAGTAGGAAATAATAAAATATCTGCACCAGATAAAGTCATTGACCTAGCACACTCTGGAAACCATTGATCCCAACATATTCCACAGCCAATATTTCCAAACTTAGTTTTAAAAACCTTAAAACCTGTATCTCCAGGTTCAAAGTAAAATTTTTCATTGTATCCAGGTCCTTCAGGTATATGAGACTTACGGTAAAGCTCACTTAATTTTCCATCAGAGTTAATTAAGACTAAAGAATTAAAAAAATTTCTATCTTTTTTCTCAAAGAAACTAACTGGTATTACCATATTGTGGCTTTTGCAAAAATTTGAGAATGTTTCAAATAATTTATTATTTGGAAATTCAATAGCATAATCAAAAAACTTTTCATCTTGTGTTGAACAAAAATACTCACTTTGAAATAACTCCTGTAAGAGAAGAATATTAACTTTTTGTTTTGATGCCTCACCAGCCAAATAAAGTGCTTTATTGATATTAGCTTCTTTGTCTTCTTTTATTGACTTAAATTGGGATACTGCAACGTTTACATTCATAATTTTGGAACATTCATGGTAATGCAGTGTAAATTTCCACCACCGTAATTAATATTTGCCGACTCTATCATTTCAATTTTTTTGTTATTAAATAATGATTTAAAGATATCATAGACCTCCTCATCTTCTTTTACATTAAATTTTGGAATGAATATTGTATTTTTAGTAGAATAGAAATTTATATATGATGCAACGAGTTTTTTATTATGTATAATTTTATTTGAAGGTAGTGGTATCTCAATAATTTTTAAATTATTTACTGTCAATGATAACTTACTATTTAAAATTAAATTAGCTTCAGTTAGAGATTTATAATCAAATGTCGTTTGGTCATTACTTTTTGCAATAAGATATCTCTGATCACCTATTGGACAAAAAATATTATCTATATGGCCATCAGTATCATCACCCTCCAGCCCCGTTGGAAGCCAAATTATCGAGTTCAAATCAAATAATGTTGTAAGTTTTTCCTCAATAATATTTTTTTTAGGGTTGGACCTATTTGGATTCAAAAGCACGCTTTCAGTTGTAAATAAATTACCATTTTCATCATAAGTTATTGCGCCACCTTCTAATGTTAAATCAATTTTTTTAATTGGGAGCTTTAATTGACTTGAAATAAATTCTGATAACTTATTATCATTTTCATAATTAGGGTATTTACCGTAACCATTAAAATTAAAAGAATAACTCTCTAATCTTCCATTATTTTTATAAAAAATTGGTGCAATATCTCTCATCCAGGAGTCATCTAAATTGGTTTGAGTGATATTAATTTTTGAATTTGATATAATTTGTAGGCATTCCTTAAAGTCAGAAGAATTACAATAAATTTCAACCTGTTCATCATCTGAAATTTGATTTGCAAAATTAGCTATTTCTAACCTAGCATCTTCAATAACAGACCCGTATAAATCTTTATTACATGGCCAAGCAATAAGGCACTTCTCATGGTCCTTCCACTCAGGAATTAATTTCATCTTGTAATTTTATACAAATTTAACCAGAATTATTCTAAATTCTTAAAAATGATCTTTAATAAAATTCATTGGCTTGGTGTAGGCTTATCTTCTCCACCAGGGGTATTATATCTTCATGAAAAAGGACATGATCTAGAGGTATGGAATCGATCTGTTGATAAAGCCAGTAAACTTTTAAATAATAGATTAACAATTAATCATCTTAACTTTGATGATTTAAAAAAAAATTTGAAAGCTAACGACATTATAGTTTCAATGTTACCAGCTAGCATGCACTATGATGTAGCTAAACTTGCAATTTATAAGAAATGTCATTTAATCACATCTAGTTACTTTGATAACAAGTACGCTGAATTAGAGACTCAATTCATAAAAAATAATTGTCTTTTTTTAAACGAAACTGGATTAGACCCAGGGATAGATCATCTTTTATCACACAAACTATTTCATCAATTTAAAAAAAGTATCTCACCTCCATTGGTTGATGAAATATCAATATTAAGTATGTGCGGTGGGTTCCCTCATATTCCTAATAAATTTAAGTATAAGTTTAGTTGGTCCCCACTAGGTGTTTTAAGAGCATTGAATACACCTTGTAAATTTATAAAAAACTATAAAGAAGAGACATCAGATAAAGCATTTAGACAAATATCTAAAATGAATTTTAATGGAGAGGAATTTGAAATTTACCCAAATAGGGACTCTACCCCGTATTTAAAAGAGTATTTATCAAAAGAGTATATTGATAAAGTTAAAAACTTTCAAAGAGGTACTATTAGATTAAAAGGATGGTCTAAAGAATGGAATAAAATTTTTTTGAAGTTAGATGAAAACTCTAATTTAGAAAAAATATCCTCAGAGCTGTGGGACAAAAATAAATATCAAACTAATGAAAAAGATAGAATTCTTCTATTTGTTAGATTTTTTGCAAAATATCAAAATAAAATTGTTTATGATAAAACACTTTATATTGATGAGTCGAGAAATATAGAAAACTCTGCTATGTCTCAATGTGTCTCTTTAACAATGGTGTCTGTAATAGAGTGTTTAATCAAAAATAATACAAATCCAGGTATTAGTAGAATATTTAATGAAATTAATAGGGTTGATTTTATTTTAGATAAACTGAATAACTTTGGTATTAAAATAAAAGAAATATGAATATTTGTATACTTAAAGAGTCAAGGAAGAATGAATTTAGAGTACCCTTGGTACCTAAAGATATTAAGGAACTCATAAAAAAGAATTCTAAATTAAAATTCTTTATAGAACCCTCTAATCAAAGGGTAATAAAAGATAGACAATATTTTTCTGTTGGTTGTAAAAAATATAATTCACAAAAGATTGATTTATTTTTATCAATCAAAGAGATTAATTTATCTACAATAAAAAAAAATCAAAATTACATGATGTTTTCTCACACAATTAAAGGTCAAAAACATAATATGCCATTGCTAAAGAAAATACTCAAAAATAATTGCTCATTAATAGATTATGAGCTTTTAAGAAATACTCATGGTTTAAGAAGTATAGGCTTTGGTTAGCATGATGGAATTATGGGTGCCTATCTAAACTTTTAAAAAAATTAGAAAATAAAAAAAAATAAAAATGTAATCTTTTCGATAAAAGAAATAATTAGGTCTTTTAAAAATAAAGATTTTGGTAATACTAGAATTCTTATCACAGGTAATGGATTAGTATCAAAAGGGGCTCAATTTTTCCTTAATAGGATTGGAATAAAAGGAAATAAAAAAATTAATAAATCCTATTTTAATGTCTTAGAACCAAAAGATTACTATCAAAGAATTGATAGAAAATTTTCTGATAGAGATCTTATTCTTCGTAAAGGTTCTTATAGGTCGAATTTTAAGCAGTATATTGGAAAATACGATATTTTGATTTCTTGCCATTATTGGGATGAGAAATTTCCAAAACTATTCACTAGTAAAGACATAGACAATGGTTTTTTCAAAATCATAGGAGATATAACATGTGATATCAATGGATCTATTCCAACGACAATAAAAACAACCTCTTTGAAATCTCCTTACTATAAATACAAGGGAGTGGATGTTATGGCAGTAGACAACCTACCTAGTGCTTTACCTTTAGAGTCATCTACTTACTTTAGTAATAAGTTAAAAAAACAATTACCAAAAATTTTAAATTCGATAAATAATGATAGTATAGAGAGTTATTTTATATCTAAAAAAGGGTTTTTAAATTATCGTTATTTAAATTTAATTGACTACCTAATTTAAAATTAAATAAATACCAGTTGAAATAAGTAATATAGCAAAAAAGTATTCAAATATTTTTTTTAACAAAGTATTTGATATAAGATTTTTAATTAAGCTTCCAAATAAAGCCCATAAACTGATACAAGGAAAACTTACTAACGAAGACATTAAACCTGTAAATATAACTGCAACCCATAATTCTTCCTCTAGTGGCATAAAGCCAGATGCAACAGTTATAGCTATCGTCCATGCTTTTGGATTAATCCACTGAAATAAAGCTGCTTCATATATTTTTAACGGTCTTCCTTTTTCTTTTTTATAATCCTTAATTGAACCAATCATTTTATAAGCTAAATAAATGAGGTAAAAAAAACACATCCATTTTAAAACAATTTGAAACTGGGGATTTTGAATTAAAATAAAACCTAATCCTGTACAAATTAAAGAAACTTGCAATGCATGACCGAGAGATATACCGGATATGTGTGGTAAAGATCTTTTAAAACCAAATTTTAGACCTGAAATTGTAAGCATGGCGTTATTCGGCCCAGGGGTTATAAACATAACTGTGTAGTAAGATACAATTGCAATGATTAATGCTGCGTCGATCAAAAAGTTAATTTTTTATTGTAAATTTATTATTTTCCAAAATAACATGTATTGGCACTCCTGTTGAAAGCTCAACAGAATTAATATTACTGGAGTCATAAATATTCATTACAATTAGTAAGGCCCTTAAAGAATTTCCATGTGCTGCTATCAATATATTATTGTTATCAGCGCTCTGGATAGCAGGGTTGATTGACTCTTCAAAATATATTTTTACTCTTCTGACTACATCCTCCAAACTCTCTCCATTAGGAGGTTGATCTGAATAACCTCTTCTCCATTTGTGAACTTGCTCTTCTCCAAATTTGTCAGCCGTTTCTTTTTTATTTAGACCGGTAAGATCACCATAATCTCTCTCATTTAACTTAATATCTGTTATTATTTTTCCCTCTCCGTATAAATGATCCCATTGATCAAGATTTTTGAGAATTATTTTAGCTGTTTCTTGTGCTCTTTTTAACTCACTAGTGAATACAATATCGAATTTAATATTTAAATTTTTGAAATTTTGTCCAGCTTTGTTTGCTTCGTCTATACCTTGTTCAGATAATTCAATATTTTTGAAGCCAGTAAAAAGATTTAATTTATTCCACTCACTTTGCCCATGTCGAATTAATAAAATATTTTTCATTTAATTTGATATATATTATTAATCATACATGGTCAAATTTCGTATTGAAAAAGATAGCTTAGGGGAAATCAAAGTTGATAGCTCAAAACTATGGGGGGCACAAACACAAAGGTCAATAGAGAACTTTCAAATAGGTATTGGTAAATTTCATTTTCAAAATATTTTTATAGAAGCTCTAGCTTTACAAAAAAAATCATGTGCTTTAGCAAATTCAGAATTTAAACTATTATCAAAAAATCATACAAAAGTTGTTGGAAAAGTTTGTGATTTAATTATTTCAGGAAAATTAAATGATCATTTTCCTCTTGTTGTATGGCAAACTGGATCAGGGACCCAAATCAATATGAACCTGAATGAAGTTATTGCTAATAAAAGCAATCAATTATTAGGAAAAAAACTTCCAACTAACCATCCTCTTCACCCAAATGATGATATAAATAAATCACAATCTTCAAATGATAGTATTCCTACTGCAATGCATATTGCTACAGTATTATCAATACACAGACATTTATTTCCAGAAATAGTATCTTTTAAAAAATCTTTAAAAAAGAAAATTTCTGAATTCAAAGGAATTATAAAAATTGGTAGGACACATACTCAAGATGCAACACCAATAAAAATTTCAAATGAATTTTTAGCTTTCTATGATCAAATTTCTTATGCTGAAAGTGTTATTAAGAAAAGTTTAAATAAGCTTTATGAACTAGCTCAAGGGGGTACAGCCGTAGGCTCAGGTATAAATGCACCTTATAGTTTTTCCAAGAAATTTATTAAATATTTAAAACAAGAAACAAAGCTTCCATTTAAATCTGCTCCCAATAAGTATGAGTCTCTTGCATCTCATGATGTATTTATTGAAGTTATGTCAGGTGTTGAAATTTTAACTAGTGCGTTATTTAAAATGGCAAATGATATCAGAGTATTAGCCTCTGGGCCAAGAAGTGGGATTTCTGAAATAATCCTACCAGCTAATGAACCCGGTTCATCTATTATGCCTGGAAAAATTAATCCTACTCAGTGTGAAGCCTTATCGATGGTATGTGCACATGTAATTGGTCTACGAAATTCTGTAACATTCGCATGTACCCAAGGTCATTTCCAATTGAATGTATATAATCCATTAATTATTCATAATACTCTTGATGCTATTCGTTTAATCGGTGAAGCAATGGCCTCGTTTAGAGCAAATTGTTTGAAAGGATTAAAAATAAATAAAAAAAGAATAAATGAGCTATTAAATCGTTCTTTAATGTTAGTGACTCCCTTAACAAAAGTAATTGGTTATGATCTTGCATCTAAAGTTGCACTAAACGCTTACAATAAAAATATTTCACTAATGCAATCTTGTTTAGAGTTAACTGATTTATCTGAAAAAGATTTTAAAAAATATACTGATCCAAAGAAAATGGTTTAGTTAATTTTATGTATCTTATAATTTTCTTCTGATTTAAATAACTCTTTAAGTAAGTTATTTGTAATAAAGTGACCTGTTTTAAAACCTTTGTATGTTCCAATAATAGGATAGCCTGACAAGTAGAGATCTCCCACTACATCTAAAACTTTATGGCGCATTAATTCATTCTCATATCTTAATCCATCTTTATTGAGTGGTTTCTTGTCTTTAATAACTATAGCATTATCAAGTGAGCCACCTTTGATTAAATTTTGTGACTTAAGATATTCTATTTCTTGAAAAAAACCAAAAGTCCTAGCTTTTGAAATAGACTCGACATAATTACCATTTAAATTTCTAATCTTAATGTCTTGATCATCATACTTTCCATCAAAACTAGACTCTAAATTTATATTTAATCCTTGGTCTCTTGATGAGTTTGGTGCTAATTCAGCATATCCATAATCACATAGGAATTTTACAGGCTTAATTATTTCCAAAATATTTTGTTCAGAATCCTGCTCTTTTACTCCTGTTTTTAAAATGTTTTCAACATAGACTTTAGAACTACCATCAAGAATAGGCACTTCAATGTTGTCGATTAAAACCTCACAATTATTAATATGAAGACCAGCTAGTGCGCTCAATAAGTGCTCAACTGTCTTAACTTCAATTCCATTTGAAGCAATGTTGGTTGAAAATTTTGTAGATATTACGCTATCCCATTTAGCAGGAATAATAACAGACTTATCTGTTCTATTGAAAAAGATACCAGAATTTAGTGGAGCTGGATTAAGGGTTATATTTGTTTTAACTCCAGTATGTAAACCTATTCCATCTAATGTGATGGGTTCTTTGAGGGTGAAACACTTCATTAAGATAATATTAAGAAAATACCCAAAAAGTATTACTTTATAATTGTAAAACTATGTATTTATTAGATTTATTGATTAGAACCTTTTCGAAGATATGATGGGGTGTCTATATCCTCATTTATGTCATCATTTTCTTCGCTAAATTCAGAAATATCTGAAATTTCAGAAATTTCATTATTTTCAGAGCTTTGTTTAGCTTGATTACCCTCTTCATCGACAACATCACTAAATAAAAATAGATTTGGATCTGTTTTTGTTTTTTTTTGCTTTTTTTCAGGATTTTCATCTTTAACTTCAGTTGTTTTTTTATCAGAGGTCATCAAATTAGAAAGCATACTAAAAAAACCTGTCTTCTTTTTTTCTTCAAGATTTCCGTAATTGACACTATTTTCATTGGTTTTTTCAATTATTTCTTCTGTATTTTCTTCATTTTGATCTATCTCATTAGTCAAATTAAATTCTTCATTTTCAGAAGTAACTGGTTTTTCTTCAACTACACTAGAAATGTCTTCATTAGTTTTAATGTCTGAACCATCGTAAGACAAACTTTCATCTATTTTATTTTGAATAGAACTAAAACCAGAATTATTTTCAGACTCAGGGTAGTAAAGAATTTTTTTTCCTGATGCCTCTATGCCAGTAGCAAAAATACTAATTTTTAATTTACCTTGTAGAGTTTCATCAATCAAAGAACCAAAAATAATATTTGCCTCTGGGTTAACACTCTGTCTAATAATATTAGCAGCATGATCTACTTCTAGTAAAGTCATATCGCTTCCTCCAGAAATATTGACAATTACTCCTTTAGCAGTGTTCATGTCTATATTCTCAATTAATGGATTGGTTAAAGCTAAGTTTGATGCCTCTACTGCTTTATTATCACCCTCTGCAACAGCAGTTCCCATCATTGCAAATCCCATTTCTTTTATAACAGTTCTTACATCAGCAAAATCTAAATTAATAAGACCTGGCTGTGTAATTAAATCAGTTAATCCTTTTACTCCATCAAATAGAACATTATCTGCTTTTTTAAAAGCTTCTGCAAAAGAAGTCTGTTCATTAGATACTTTAAATAAATTTTGATTTGGTATTATCAGTAATGTATCTACATTATTTTTAACTTCTTCAAGTCCTTGTAATGCTAGGTTCATTCTTTTTGTACCTTCAAAGTTAAATGGGGTTGAAACTATTGCGACAGTTACAATACCTAATTTTTTTGCAATACTTGCAATAACTGGTAGAGCACCTGTTCCTGTTCCTCCACCTAAACCAGCCGTTAGAAATAACATATTAGTATTTCTTAATTCTTCTGAAATTAAATCAATACTTTCTTCAGCTGCATCTTTTCCAATAATTGGATCTGCACCTGCACCTAAACCTTTAGTTTTTTCTAATCCTAGTTGGATACGATTATAACAAAGAGAATTTTCAAGTGCTTGAGCGTCAGTGTTTGCAACAATGAAGTCAACATTATTTAAATTTGATTGAATCATGTTATTTACAGCATTGCTTCCTGCGCCGCCAATCCCCATGACCGTTAAAGATGGTTTTAAGTTTTTTTGATCAACTACTGGTTCTATATCTAGTGTCATTTTTTTCCCCGCAAATCAACCTATAGTAGGTCTACGAATCTTTTGTACCATACTTTGCTTGAAAAAGAATCAATTTTTTGAATAAAATCATCACTTTTTGAGCTTTTATTTGTTAAAAGCCAAAAACTTGAGTAAAGAGACATTATACTAGCATCATTTAAAACCTTAGGGATACCGCAAGACTTTGGCGGCTCCAAAAACTGAATGTCATAACCATGTTTTGTTCTAAAGTAATTGTAAAAATTTTTAATCTTTGAGCCCCCTCCTGTAAATACATACGAATAAAAACTCTTATCTTTTGGTAAAGATTTTAAAACTAATTCAAAAGTCTCATCTAAACGATCTAAAGTAATCTCTTTTAAATTATCGTGTCCTACATTTTTTTTTTTATTATCACCAAATTCTTCCCAAATAGGAATTTCAACAGTTGAATTTCTAGTATCAGATAAATCAATTGTAGAAATTTTAAGTTTTTCGGCAAAATCAAAACTAATATTATGAATATTCACTAAATCATCAGAAATTTTTTTACAACCTTGTGGTATTTTTTTTATAAAATGTAAAACTTTATTTTTAATCACAATAATATTAATGTTATTAAAACCATAATCTATAAGTACAACATTAGTTTTGGTTTTGGGTTTATTTTTTAAATAAAAATAATATGAAGTCGTAGAGTCTAAATAATTTAAAATTTTAATTTGTAGTTTTTGAAATATATTATCTAAAAGATTAATTTGCTTAATATCAATCATTGAAACTAATGAAATTATAGATAGTTTATTGCAGTTTAATCCAACAGGATTATCTGTAATTAATTTATCATCAATCTTATAGTGTGAAGTATATATATTATAAAGATAATTCTCATCTTTAGGAATTTTGATTTTAGAAATTTTTCTTAAATCATTTTTTTCAACAATTGCACCATTAAGATTAAGATCTTTTTGTGTTTTCTTAATTTGAACACTTTGATTTGTAACAAGAATAAAAGCATCCTTAATAATATAATTAGCTTGTTTTTCAGCTTGCACTATAGAATTTTTAATACAGTCGATAAAATCATCAAAATTTTCTATCTCTTCTCCATTATATCCTTTCGATCTAGTCTTACCTGTTCCAATGATAGAAAATTCATGATTGAGTTCGGAGTATATAATGGTCTTTATAGAAAAAGACCCAATTTCAATTAATGTTTTGTAACTGTCCAATTATTTTAATCTTATAGTTTTATTATGAAAATTTCTTAAATCCAGAAACTGCTGATAATTAGTGCTTTTATCAATTAGATTAATGTTATTTTTAATAAAATTTATCAATTTGGAATCAATTACTTTAGGAAGCATAACTATTCTACCATTACTTAAAACTAAATTGTATCTCCTATCGTCGATATATTCTATTTGGTTAATATTAAACAAAGAGAATAGGATTTGAGAATTTTCATTTAGATAATTATTAATGTGAAGACTGTTTTTAGAAATATCAATGAGATTTATTTTATCTAAATAATTTTGTTTGAAATAATGTGATGAAGCTGTGGTGTTATCATAAAATATTACTTCATTTGTTAAATTATTTAGTGCAAATGCTTTTTTAAGATTTATTTGGATATTAATTTCGTTATTTTTATGTTTTATCAAATGACTATCAATAAATAAATATTCTTTTAAATAATTATTTATGTCATTTAAATTATTTGTAATTTCTATTTCAAAATCTTCGTGTATGTCTGATTGAATGAAATTAATTATTTCTAAAGGTTTTTTAGTTATAAAATTAACAGAAAAATTAATAAATAATATTAAAACTAAGATTGATGAAAAGTATATTGCAACTTCTCTATATCTTAATTTCATAGAGATGAACGTAATAT
>ERZ802830.447-NODE-447-length-41019-cov-85.2672_pt1 | contig 41019 bp, 46 predicted proteins | sample MGYA00345654_ERZ802830 | MGnify/ENA primary metagenome ERZ802830 (study PRJEB30503, sample SAMEA104212375) | marine metagenome | biome: Westerlies Biome; feature: [SRF] surface water layer (ENVO:00010504) within the epipelagic zone...; material: water... | reverse complement strand
CCAAAGCCGTGATGTCACTGCCCGCTACCAAGGGCTTTGAAATCGGATCAGGCTTCGCAGGCACTCTGCTGAAGGGCAGTGCCCACAACGATGCCTTCCTACCCACCCAGGACGGAAGCTTGCATACGGCCACGAACTATTCCGGAGGGATTCAGGGAGGAATCAGCAATGGGGAAGCAATTGTGATCCGCGTGGCCTTCAAGCCAACGGCCACCATTCGCAAGGAGCAGCAGACCATCAACGCGGCAGGGGAGGCCACCACGCTCTCAGCCAAAGGACGCCACGACCCTTGTGTCTTGCCAAGAGCCGTTCCGATGGTGGAAGCGATGGTGTCCTTGGTGCTCGCCGATCACCTGCTCAGGCAGCAAGGGCAGTGCAGCCTCTGGTGATCTGAGCCACCCCTAGCTTCTGGCCGGAGATTGAATCCCATTGCTGCTCGCCAACTGTGCTGCTGCTTTCGCCATGCGCCCAGCCGTCGAGCGAGCCGACGTGGAGCGAGCCGACGTTGACTCAGGACTCGACTTACGGGCATGGCGTGCCTTACGAGGTTTGCCAACTGACGCCAAGGAGGTGGTAGACGTTTCCGCTGTCTTGGCCACCCGAGCTTTGGCGACCCGCGAGGAAGAGGCGGCTCGTTTGGTTTTCGTTGAGGTCGTGGTACGGGCGGCAGCAGGCTGAGCAGCCTTCACAGCTTTGCTTGTTTTGCTGGCTTGACGCGGTTTGGAGGCTTGGCGATTGCGATGACTCAACACCATCACCCATTCCTCATCCGTCAGGGATGCAGGCTTGCTTCCATGGGCAGTGGCCAGCTTTGCCGCCTTCTCAATGTCTTCAATCAGATTGATCCAAGAGGTGGCAAAACGCTTATCGGACTGAGAGCGCGCACCACTTTCAACCAAGGTTTCAACCACGCCAGCTGCCGTGACCTTTTTACGGCGACGATTAAAGATCTCTTTCTGCAATTGCGCGATCAAAGCATCCGCCTTGTCGCTCAGCTTGATGGATAACTGAGACATCCGAATTTGAATCACTATCCCATCTGTAGCAGATAAGACTCACGTCAACCAATGACGTAGGTCGTCGACGGCGGCCGTGGTATTGAGCACGCCGCGACCGAGGGCGATCGCGTCGTAACCAGCCGATAGCCACGGATCCAAGTCGGCCACACTCAAGCCTCCGGCGGCAATCATGAAGGGCAGATCCCCCATCGGCGCTGAAATCTGCCGGTGGTAATCGAGGCCCAGCACAAGCGCTGGAAACAATTTCACAAGATGGCAACCAAGAACCAACGCCTGCCGAATTTCGGTTGGCGTCATCACACCAGGAACGAGACAACAGTTGTGTTGATGGGCCATCGAGACCAGACCCTGATCCAACAGCGGCGACATGGCATAGGGCAAATCGAGATCGATGACCGCCTGGAGACCACGTTGAGACGTGACAGATGCCACTCCCAGCTGAAGGGTTGGATGCCTCAGACGGATCGTCGCTATCAGGTCACTCCAGCGAAAGTGATCCATCCAGGCAATTTCAATGTGACGGACACCCAGATCAACCAATTGATCGAGGCGATGACACAACAGTGACTGTAAAAACGGCCCAAGGAGATCACTCTCCTTGGGCCGCAAGACAATGATGAGTGGCTGACGGCGCAAAGAAGCCATCAACCACTGCTGACGATCAGACGTACTCAGCAATTCGTACATCACGTCGGATCAACAGATCCTGTAGTTCCTGAGAATCCACAGTTTCGCTTTCAACCAGCATTTCAGCGAGCTCATCAAGCACAGAACGGTTGTCGTTCAACACCTTGGTGGCACGGTGATAGGCCACGTCAACAAGATCCGACACCTCGGAATCAATCGTGGCGGCGGTGTCCTCTGAGAAGTCACGTTCAGCCGCGATGTCGCGACCCAAGAACATCCCTCCTTGCGCACGGCCAAGGGCAACAGGACCAAGCTTGTCGCTCATGCCAAAACGGGTAACCATTTGACGGGCCACGGAAGCCACCTGTTGGAGATCATTGGAGGCACCCGTTGTGACCTCGTCTTCTCCGTAGACGATTTCTTCCGCAACGCGTCCGCCCAAGGCCACAGCCATTTGGTTCTGGAGATAGGTGCGTGAGTAAAGACCAGATTCCATCCGTTCTTCGCTCGGAGTGAAGAAGGTCAAACCACCGGCGTTGCCACGGGGAATGATCGAAATCTTCTGAACGGCGTCGTAATCAGGCATCAGTGCACCCACCAGGGCATGGCCTGCCTCGTGATACGCAACCAAACGCTTGCGACGCTCGCTCATCACCCGATCTTTCTTCTCGGGGCCCACCATGATGCGCTCGATCGCATCACTAATCTCGTCGTTGCTCACCTCAGTGAGTTGACGGCGGGCGGCAAGGATGGCGGCTTCATTGAGAAGGTTGGCCAGGTCAGCACCGGTGTAACCAGGGGTGCGGCGAGCCACCTTGTCGAGGTCCACATCCTTCGACAGCGTTTTGCTGCGGGCGTGGACGCCAAGAATTTGGAGGCGACCGGCGTAATCAGGACGATCAACCGTGACTTGGCGGTCGAAACGACCTGGACGCATCAGAGCTGAATCCAACACGTCAGGGCGGTTGGTTGCCGCAATGATGATGATTCCGGTATTGCCTTCAAAGCCATCCATCTCCGTCAGGAGCTGGTTCAAGGTTTGCTCGCGCTCATCGTTGCCGCCGCCGAGGCCAGCGCCACGCTGACGACCGACAGCATCGATCTCATCGATGAACACAATGCAAGGTGCATTTTTCTTGGCCTGCTCAAACAGGTCGCGAACACGGCTGGCACCAACACCAACAAACATCTCCACAAACTCAGAACCTGAGATCGAGAAGAAGGGAACACCTGCTTCACCGGCCACTGCTTTGGCGAGCAGGGTTTTACCTGTACCGGGAGGACCAACGAGCAAACAACCCTTAGGGATTTTTGCTCCTACAGCGGTGAAACGATCTGGATTCTTGAGGAAATCAACCACCTCAGTGAGCTCAAGCTTGGCGCCTTCAATTCCAGCGACATCGCCAAACGTGATTTGAGTGGTGGGCTCCATTTGGACCCGGGCCTTGCTCTTGCCAAAATTCATGGCTTGGTTTCCACCGCCACCGCCACCACCCTGGGCACGGCGGAACAGGAAGAACAGACCGCCGAGCAGTAACACCGGGAAGATCAAACTGGTCGCAGCTTGCTGCCAGGCGCCTGGCTGACGGGAGGGCTGCACAGCAATGTCAACGTTGTGATCCGTCAGCATTTTCAGCAGATCCTTGTCGGGAGCGAGGTTGACCTCCGCACGACGACCATCGGTCTCAACGATCTGAGCAGTTCCACGATCGGGAGAGAGCAAAACTCTGCTGACCTGGTCTTCCTGAACAGATTCCACAAAATCGCTGTACCGCAGCGTGCGAGCTGCCGTTGCAGGGTCGGGACGGTCAAGGAACGCCGTACCCACAACGATTACTACCACTACGAGCAGGACATAAAGCCCCACATTGCGCCAACGCTTGTTCAAGGTTCTTCGCCTCTGATGAAGGAATGTTAATAGAAATCGAAAAAATCAGGAGGCCCGAAGGACCTCAACCACGCTGCGGAACGCAAACCACTCTGGAATCTCCTCGCCACTGCGAAGCATCTTGCGGAATTGGGTGCCGCTGAGCTTTTTGACATGCAGACCTCGGGCCTCCGCATGTTCCGCAGTGACGTACCCCTCTTCATCGGTGAAGACGAGGTTCAAGGAGGGCACGGTCTCCATGGTTAGTTCAGGGGCACACTCTTTGGCGAAATTCTGCGCGTCATACGGACCGTAAAAATCATCCCCGGAGAGAGAGGACTTACATCCAGCCATATCGCGGCCAATGATGAAGTGAGTACAGCCGTAGTTCCGGCGAATGATCATGTGCTGCAGGGCTTCACGCGGACCAGCCATGTGCATCGCGTACGGCAGATAGGCCCAACGAATGCGCGAGTTATCCACTTCTGCGGCCAGGCGTTCATAGGTCTGGAAGCGAACGGCGCCAGGGATGTCGTCCTGCTGGGTGGGCCCACAGGTGGGGTGGACCAAAACGACCGCATTTTCACTGACGTTTTGGGCGTGCAGTGCACGGGTAAAGAGCTCGTAGTGGGCGCGATGAATCGGATTTCGGCACTGGAATGCCACCACGTCTTCGCCGTCAGGGAGACCGGCGCGCACCTCAGCAGGCGTCTTGCAAGGGAAGACACGCTCCGGGAGTTGCAAGCCCTGAATCAAGCCACCGAGGTAGTAACGACGGCGCTCTGTGGCGATCATGCGCACCGCCGGGTGCTCTAGCGAGGTGGTGCCGTAGCAGCCTTTGGCCTCGACAACCTTGTCGGGTTCCCACTTATCTCCAACGGTGAGAAGAGCGAGGTCCTGACCTTTGTATGTCAACAAAACCTTGTCTCCAACCGCCACGTCCTCACGGTCGGTATCCATCACGATCGGCAACCCAAACAGGTAACCAGTCGTGGTGCGGTGCCCGGCCACAACGGAGTCGTAGTCGGCCTGATGCATGAATCCTCGCTCTGGAGAGAATCCACCCACCACAAGCAGCTCAACATCACAGGCATTGCGATCGGAACATTCGATGCTTGTGGTAGCAGAAGCTTTCAGAGCGGCATGCTCCGTGGCTGACACCATCAAATCCACCAAGGTGCCTCCGTAAGGAGCAATCACCCCGGAGCGCTGCGAGGACAAGGAACTGGCAGTCATCGGCGATTCGTGTCTGGATCAGGGATGGCGAGATTCTCCCAGAAGACAGAAAAAAAGGAGGGCCTCAGCCCTCCTTTTGAATCAATGCGACTGAACAGGGGAGATCAAGCCTCCTCAAAGCGGCCGAAGAGCTCTCCGCTGATCTTCACGTCAACGATCTCCCGACCGCCCATATCTGAGTCGGAAGGTTGAATCGCTGTGAATACACCACCAAACTCACCCGTCTCTGGGTCCACCTTGGTGATTGAAAAGCTCATAAGGCCAGTGCCATCGATGTAGCGCTTGACGTTTTCGCTTTCAAGCTCCTCATAGTCACCACCCAATGCCATCAAGCCCTGGGGATAGTCCACACCGGTTGTTAAGGCACGACCCTTGGGGTCGATGAAGTTACTGGTGCGGTAGCTCGGTGTGCGGTAGGTGCCGTTGAAGTCGGTACTGGTTGTAAGTGCTGAACCCTCAGCGGTGGCTTGAAGGTTTTTGCTGGAGAAGGTGAAGGGGAATTCCTCACCACCAGGAACCAAGACGGTGATCGGCTGGAAATCGATACCGCCTTTTTCGCTGAAGCTCAAGCCGTTCTCGCCAACGCTGAGATCGCCAAAGACTTCATCCAAACTTGAGGTGTAGCGGGTGAGGATTTTGCCCTCCACGAATTGCGCCTCTTGACGCTTGTTCGCGGGTTCGCCTTTAACGAACACCTGGGAGGGATGCATGCAAATTCCACGCAGTTCATAAGCACCGCCAGCCGTAAGGCTGATGGAGCCACGTGCCGAATCAGGCAGGGTGGGGCAATCATTGGCCTTGCCCGTATTGCGGATGTCGTCATAGGTGACGTTGGACCGATCTATGGCCTCAGCACCACCACTGCAGGCGGTTACAACGAAGAGACAGAGGGCCAGCACCATGGCCAGCAGGGGACGGATGCGCATAGAAGAAAGCTGATTAGCCGGACGAAGACGGTATCCACCGATTTTTCGATCTTACAAGGGGAAAACGTGCGTTCCGGCAAGCCTTTTGCAGCTCTCAACAAGCCTTCGCGTTGTGGGTCCTAAAGGGAGCACTTTGAAACCGTTGAACGGCCCAATTCAACAGTGACTGAAACCGATCTCAAAACATCACACGTCTGAGACAACCTCCGATGAATTGAGGGCTTGCAGCGCGGGCAGTTGCCTGGCGAGCTCATCCAGCAAGCGATTGGCGAGCTCAAGCTTGCATTGAGGCACGCACTGCTCCTGCGTGCCATCGCGCCTGAGCAACCAGCCTCCATTCAGATCAGAACCAAACCCCTGATTGGGCTGATCAATGGGGTTGGCAAACAACAGGTCGCATTTTTTTGCAGAGAGTTTGTGACGTGCCCGCTCCAGCAGCGAATCGGCTTGACCACTGAGAGCAGCAAATCCCAAGAGCACCTGACCAGGCGGGCGGCGCTCAGCCAAACCGGCCAAAAGATCTGGAACAGTCTCCATTTGGTCCGAAAGAACGTTGGCCAACGCGGCCTTCGCGGGTTTCTCAGGAAGCGCTCCACCACGACGGCGCAAATCCGCCACCGCCGCCGCCATCGCCACCGCATCAACACCCGGCTGCAGATCAATGAGTGCCGACTCCATCGCTTGCGCCGACTCCACAGGGTGGCAACACAACCCTTCAAGCCAGGCGTCAGGCAACTGCAAGGGGCCATGAATCAAGTCAACCCGGGCACCTCGCCAACGGGCTGCTTGAGCGAGCATCACACCCATGCGTCCACTACTGCGGTTGCTAATCATTCGGGCAGGATCCAGGGCTTCCACCGTTGGGCCAGCGGTGACGAGCAAGGAACGACCACTCCAATCACGCGTCAACTGGCGTTCCTTGCTCCCTTGCTGAAGCGCATGGAGAACCGCCAATTGAATCAAAGCGGGATCGGCCATTCGCCCCTCTCCGATTCGATCACAAGCCAACAAACCAGGCTCTGGTCCTAGGCAGAGCACCCGTTCATCCCGTTGCAAGAGCTCCCAGTTGCGACGGACTGCAGCATTGCCCCACATCCCTGTATTCATAGCTGAGGCCGCCACCACAGGCCGCTCGCAAGCCAACAGCAAGGAGGCCAGCAACCCATCTCCAAATCCCTGGGTCCAACGGGCCAAGCTTGTGGCGCTTAAGGGAGCCACAACCACAAGATCCGCCCACTCAGCTAGCTCCACATGCAGCGGTCGAGGTTGCGATGGATCCCACTGATCCTGATCTTGCAAACACGGGTGACGACTCAGGCTTGCCAGTGCCACAGGGCTGACAAGGCGTGAGGCGCTAGGGGTGATGACACAACGCACCTCGGCCCCTGCCTTCACCAACGCACTGACAAGAAGAGGGGTCTTGACCGCAGCGATGCTTCCCGATGCCGCTACGAGAAGGCGACGCCCCTCCAGAGGCCTTGGGGCCTCAATCTTCATCGAATGGTTCCTGATCAACTAAATGAACGTATGGCCCTGTGAGCTCCGGTCGGTGGATCGCCAAGGCACGCAGAAGATGCCAATCACTTAAACCATCAAAAGGGGTGGGATAGTCGTCGTCTTCAAGGCGCTTGGCGAGCAAAGCCACCTTGTCGTCATCAAACGCGTCCAGAGATTCCGGCGTGATCGGCATGCTGGTTCCCTGAAGCGAAGACCCCATTCTGCCTCGGGCAAGAATGAAAGTGACGCTAAGTTTCAAGCGAAGGGGTCTTAGCTCAGCTGGTAGAGCGCTGCGATCGCACCGCAGAGGTCAGGGGTTCGAATCCCCTAGTCTCCATGCCATTAAAGAGCCTTAAATGATCGACTGAAGTCAAAAAGATGCGCCTAGCGATAGTATTGTGCAGCGCCCATGATTTGCACTTCACGATAGGCCGGGAAGAGCAATTGGCTCACAAATTGTCGCTGACTAAACCAGAAAATAACGCGAAAATAGCTGGGCTTAAACACAATTTATCGCAGCAATATTCGCCGACAAGAGCCAAAAGAGCGTCAACACAGAGCAGCCCCATCTGCTGTAGCAACAGAAACAACGACCGGGCAACATCCCCCTTAAAGTCAGGGCTCCTATGAATTGAAAAGCAAAATATTGAGCTCAGGATGAATACAACAATCCAAGCTCAGGCCTTTTCAACGCATCAATTAAGCCATCCCTTCATGGACGTCATTGATCTCTTTCCACGGTCCATCGTGCAAGGAGAGCTTGAGCTCAAACTACGCAATCAACTGCTCCTCCATTGCGAAGAGGTCCTTCACAATCCAGGGGCTAATCCCGACGCTTCGAAGCGCCTCGCTGGCCAGCTCAACCAACAACGAGAACTCAATCCAACACAACCCGCCGTTCGGGAACTTTGCGAATCTGTCCTTCTCGAAGGCTGCGAGCGCTGGATTCGTCATGTAATTGACCAGCAACCGCCTCAGGGGCGTGGACCATGGGTGCCCGGTCGCTACCAGCTAAGGCTGATTGATATTTGGCTGAATTGCCAAATGGAGGGTGATTACAACCCAATGCATACCCATGGAGGAAGTTTTTCTGGAGTTGTCTTTTTAAAAGTGCCCTCACAGATCAACGGAACAAGTTTTGATGGTCAGCTTTGTTTTCACGGTCCTGAGGACTATCACCTTCAATCATTTCGTACGGGAATGGCCAAGTACGTGCTTCCCAGACCGGGTGATTTTTATATTTTTCCAGCCTGGCAACCCCATTCCGTCATGCCTTTCCGGGGGAGCGGAGAACGCTGGTCTCTCGCTTTTAACGTTGTCGCCCAACCCACATCAGGGCATCCACAGCCCCCTGAGCAGAACCAAAACATTTCGCTTTCGAGTCAGCGGCCAAGAGCACGAGGGTTCTGAGCTTCAGCCTCTCAGAAAAGTGCCTTAAGGTTGATTTCCACTTTCAAGGACAGCCATGGCCTGGGGCCTTGAAGAGCAGCCGTTCATCGTTAGGACTACAGGCGCTCATCAGGCTCACTCTTTGGCGCTGGAGCCTCGCTGATGTTCCCGACAAGCACTCACTTCACAAGACGTCTGCCCCTGTTTGCCGGCCTTTTGGTTCTTGTTTTGGTCTCAACACTGGCTAGACCCAGCGCCTTAATGACCTACGGCCTGATCGCGCTGGCTGGTGGGCTTGGCCGTCGCTGACGTCAGTCGGGACGGCCATGCGGTAAAAGGGATGTCAGCTAAGCCCATAGACGATGTCGCAATCCAAACGAGAGCAGGTGGTCAGCCACCTGCGTTACATCCGCCAAGAGCTGCGAGAAATGCATCAAGGAGTGATGGAAGACGGACTTCTCCCTGAAGCAGGTGAGGTGAGGGGAGTCATGGCCCAGATGGAGGCGCTGCTTGAGCTTCTAGAGGGGAAATCATCTCGTAAAGCGAAGGCCGATTCCGACTAAAGAGTGGCCCTAATTAGTGGCTAACCCAAAGCAAATCTTGCTTCAACAGGAAATGCTCAAAAACCAGCAATTTATACAAGATACCAATAAAAATCGAGTATTATTTGTTTGGCAGTTTGCCGGCCGGGTGATGGGGATCAGTTGGTGGCAAACCTGCGATCACGATGATTGAGGGGTTCCATATATGACCGCTCGACTTCAAAAGACTCGTCTTCAAATCAGTTTCGGAGAAGCGACCTCAAGGCTTGATCAGTGGGCTGTAAACCCCTGGAGAAGGGCGTCGCTGATGTTGATCGCTCTCGGAGCCAGCTTCGCTGTGGGGAACAGCATCGGAGCGGTTGCAGGTGCTTTGGAGTTGATGGATCCAGTGGCCGCTGTCATCACGGTGGGGATCTGGGAACTCATGGTGCGAACCAGGCGGCATTGGGCACGAGACAAGCAAAAGCATCTGGGACGTGATCTGTTGGATATGTCACGCATCGGCTTGCTCTATGGCCTCTTATTGGAAGGATTCAAGTTGCTTTAAAGCACTCTTAAATCCAGACAATCTTGAATGGGATCCATAGCCTGGCTTTAGATCTGCTGTTCGTTGGAATATGGCTGCTGAGCATTTCTTCCTCGAACTCGAACCACCCGAAGAACGTCTTCGAGACGCCCCTCATGTGGTGATCGTGGGTGGGGGCTTTGCTGGAGTGCGGGCCTGCAAAGCGCTAGCTCAGGCCGATGTGCGCGTCACCTTGATTGATAAGCGCAATTTCAACCTGTTCCAACCGCTTCTTTATCAAGTGGCAACAGGCCTAGTAGCCCCCGGCGATGTGGCGACACCACTAAGACAGCTGGTGGGAAAGCAGAGCAACGTTCAAGTCCTGCTGGGAGAAGTCACAGGATTAGACGCCAAGAAGCAGCAAATCCATTTCGGCGAGAAAACTCTCACCTACGACCACTTGATCCTGGCAACGGGCTCAGGCAGTACTTATTTCGGCCATGAAGAATGGCGCACTTTTGCGCCACCGATGAAAATCCTTGAGCACGCCCAAGAGATTCGTCGCCGCTTGCTGATGGCGATGGAGCAGGCCGAACAGACACCCGATCCCGCGGCACGCAAATTCCTTCAAACCGTGGTGATTGTGGGAGGGGGGCCTACCGGATGTGAGATGGCAGGTGCCACCTCCGAATTAATGCGCAATGCCATGCGCCGTGAGTTCAAGCAGCTCAATCCTGATGATTCAAGGATCATCGTGATCGACCCGGGCGATCGCTTGCTGAGGGCGATGCCTGAGTCGTTGTCGGCCTCTGCTCAAAAGACTCTTGAGTCTCTCGGGGTAGAAACTCTCTTCAAAGGGCGGGTTCAGAGCATGCAGCCGGGAGAAGTCACCGTTGGCACTCCAGATGGCGACCAAACAATTCAAGCCGCAACCGTGATTTGGACTGCTGGGGTGCGACCGTCTCACCTGGGCAAGACCCTTGCAGGGTCGATCGATTGTGAATTGGATCGTGGCGGGAGGGTGATTGTTGAATCCGACTTCAGCGTGAAAGACCATCCAGAGATACGAGTGGTTGGCGATCTCTGCAGTTACAAACACACGTCCACGGGCAACCCGCTGCCCGGGATGGCCGGCCCAGCAACACAAGCTGGTGGCTTCGTCGGCAAAGACATCGCCGCAATCATGGGTGGAAGCCAGCGTCCGAACTTCAAATGGTTTGATTTCGGCAGCATGGCCGTGCTGGATCGTGTTGCTGCTGTTGCTGATCTGCGTGGCTTCAAATTCAGTGGAAGCCCAGGCTGGGCTGTTTGGGCCGCCGCACACCTGGCCTTCATGCCCGATCGAGAAAATCGCTGGACCTTGCTGATCAAGTGGATGTTTGCTGTTCTGTCGCAGCAACGCTCATCGATGCTGCTCACAGGCATGCCAAGTCAGCACATTGGTCTCGACTCCGCAGACGCGCCGTTCCCAATGAAGAGCGGCAGCGGACCCTCGATTGCCGCTCCAGATGCGGCACTCAAAGCAGCCATGGATTACTACTCCAGTTCCGTTTCTGGTGTTCCTGTTCAGGATGGCGCTGATGCCTGTGACGAATCCGCCACAGGATCAGACGCCGCCATTAAATAGAGCAACGCCATGCGGATCGGGATTCCATTGCGAACTTGATCCTCCACCAAGCAGATCGAGCGGTCGTCCAAAAGGGCACCGCTCATTTCAACCCCACGATTCACAGGGCCTGGATGCAGCACAGGGCCTGAAAAAGAGCAGCGTCGCAACCGCTCATGGGTGAGCCCATAGTCACGGTGATAGCGATCCAGATTCGTAAGCAGGTGATCGGTCATGCGCTCTTGTTGTAAGCGCAAGGTCATCACAGCATCCGCGCCCGACAAGCATTCATCCAAGTTGCGGCTGATCTGCACCGTTCCCCGCTCCCGGACAGGATCTGAAGCTTGCCCAGGCGGCGGAGCATCTAAGAAGTCAGCAAAGGCCTCGGGCACGAGACTGGCCGGCCCGCAAAGCACCACATCCGCGCCGCAAGCGCTGAGGGCCCAGAGGTTGGAGCGCGCTACACGCGAATGCAGCACATCGCCAACAATCGCGATGCGCTTGCCCTGCAAGGCCTCGGGATGAGGGTGGCGGGGATCGAAATGGTGCGCAAGCGTATAGAGATCAAGCAAGCCCTGGCTGGGATGGCTGTGCTGACCATCACCACCATTCAGCACAACGGTGCGCTCGCCTGCTTGATCCAACTCAGAGGCCAACTGCGCGGGTACATCCGTGCAGCGATGACGGATCACCAACACATCAGCACCCATCGCGACATAGGTGCGTGCTGTATCGAGCAGAGATTCGCCTTTGCTCAAAGAGCTGCTGGACGGGGAAAAACTCTGGACATCAGCCGATAACCGCTTCGCAGCCAGCTCAAAACTGCTGCGCGTGCGCGTGCTTGGCTCAAAAAACAAGGTGGCAACCAATCGACCTTGCAATGCCGGTAATTTGCGAGCACCCGTGACTGGCATCGAACGAAAACGATGGGCAAGCTCGAGCACGGTGGCGTAGTCGTCTCGCGAGAACGCAGCCAAATCGAGCACATGCCGGTGCGACCAGCCACTCATCGCTTCCACTCCAGAGTTGGAATGAAGGCCTGAGGCAAAGCAGGCATCCGGTCACCTCGGGCACGCCGGCTCACGCTGCGGGAGGCCTTCAAGTACCAACGCCAGGGCAAATCCTGGGCCTGAGAGATTCCGATCCGCGTGGTGGTCACAAGCTCAGGGCTGTTAAGAACGGAGGGCCTAGGGGCCAACCACAGTTCATTCTCGCCACAGGCGGAGCTGTTGTCATGGCCTCGGCTGATTTCGAAGCGCCGAGACAGCAACCCAGGACCAGCACCCACCCGTTCAGGCTCGCCAGGCATGGCAACAGCGCGAAGCAACACCCCATTGGCCCAATCGCTCCGATCGGTGACCACATTCACGCAGTGATGGATCCCATAGCTCACATAGACATAGAAACGCCCTGGCTCACCAAACAGCGTTTCGTTTTGGGGTGAGCGGCGGCGGTAGCCGTGACAAGCGGGGTCGTCTTGCGCATATGCCTCCGTTTCCACGATCACCCCCCAAAGCAAGCTGCCGTCCTTCTGGCGTTTCACCAATCTGCAGCCCACCAGCTCTGGTCCCACCACCTCCGCTGGGCGGCAGAAGAAGGATTGGCTGAGTGCTGGGAAATCCTTGGCGATGGGTTGGATAGCTAGAGGAGGAACTGAGGAGATTGATCCATGGGTACAGCAATCCGGTTGACCCATTGTCATCAAGCGCATGCAACCCAACCACGCCACTCCAGATGGCATGTCAACACAACCCGAATGACCAGACTGTCAAAACGCAAACGATGAACGACGACTCCATGTCGGCATCAGCCACAGCCACCACAAGCCACATCCAAGCCAGGCGAGACCTGGTCTTTCTTGTGCTGGCCGGACTCTTCCTCGGCACCCTGGGGATGCTGAACATCCTTGGCCTAACGCGGTTTCTTGCTCTAGGGCAGATCGGGTCCTTCCCCATCGTGGTTGCCGTGGGTGCGCTTCCCTATCCCGTGACCTTTTTATGCACTGATCTCATCAGTGAGCTTTGGGGAGAGGAGAGGGCCACTCAGGTGGTGTGGGTAGGTCTCTTGCTCAATGGATGGGTGGTTTTAATCCTGTGGCTCGGAGGCCTGATGCCGGGGCTCAATGGTGCTCCTGAATCCACATTTTTTGAGATTCAACGCCTGGCCTTCGGGTCCGTCGGAGCCTCGATGGTGGCTTACCTCACGGCCCAATTCGTAGACGTGCGCTTGTTCCACTTTTGGAAGAAACGCACGAATGGCAAGGCCCTCTGGCTGCGCAACAACGGCTCCACCTTGGTGAGCCAATTGGTAGACACCAGTGCCGTGGTGTTAATCAGCCACTACGCCGCCCATGTGTTGCCCATCCGCGCTGGAGAAGCGGTTCTTCCTCAGCTGGGAGCTTTCATCGCCAGCGGCTATTTGTTCAAAGCCCTTGCTGCTTTTGCCGACACCCTTCCCTTCATCTGGCTCACCGCCTGGTTACGCGATTGGTTGGATATTGAGGGAGACGGCGAGGAGATCATGCCCTGAGATCAGCGCTACTCCGGTGACGATCAGCTCACCAAGGCGACTCAGCTTGCAAGACCTTGGCATGATCTATGCAGTGACCTACTAAGCATGGACGCCGCCCTCTCCGGCTTCAATCTCGGGACCGTGTTGGTCTTTGGCAGCGGACTGTTCGTGATCGCCACCTTTTACTTCGGTACTAGAGGCGGCTACTACAACACCGACAAGTACGACGGCAACGGCACAGCGCACTAAGGCGCGAGCTGAGCGATCATCAAGCCACTGATCGAGATGGCATGAACGCCACCCTGCCTGGCCCCACAGCCAACACCGAAGCCATTCGTTTGGCTCTGCAGAGTTGGCCCGATGTTGAGGCCTATCTGAACAGCTGCAAAGGAATCATCATTCCGTTGGGTTCCACAGAACAACATGGACCCACAGGTGCGATTGGGACTGATGCCCTCACAGCAGAAGCTGTGGCGCTTGAGCTCGGTCGCAGCAGTGGAGTGCTGGTCACCCCAGCTCAGGCCTATGGCATGGCTGAACACCATCTCGGCTTCGCGGGCACGATGAGTCTTCAGCCAGCCACCCTGATGGCGGTGATGCATGACCTTGTCTTGTCGTTGGCCACCCATGGGTTCGAGCGAATCTTTGTGGTGAATGGCCACGGAGGCAACATGGCCACGACCAAAGCAGCCTTTGCCCAGGCCTATGGAACGGCCGCCAGCCGAGGACTTCCGGTGGCATCCAAATTGCGCTGCAGACTCTCCAACTGGTTCATGGCAGGACCTGTGATGCGCCAAGCCCGAGAGCTCTATGGCGATCGCGAAGGCCAACATGCCACCCCCAGCGAGATCGCCGTCACCCTCCACCTTCACGACAGCCTGATCGCCAAGCAAAGGCCCCTACCTGACCCCGCCCCATGCGGAGCGATTCACGGCCCAGCCGATTTTCGCAGACGTTATCCCGATGGCCGCATGGGCTCTCACCCCTATCTCGCCACGGCAGAACATGGAGCGGGGTTGCTGGATACGGCGGTCACGGCACTGCGCGAAGATCTTGAAACCTTTCTCTCCGCTGCATGAGCAAGATCACCGCCGACGACGTTCGCAAGGTGGCCAAACTTGCCCGCCTTGACCTCCCTGAAGACACCATCGCCACCTATACCGGGCAACTTGAGCGAATTCTCGATTACGTGGATCAGCTTCAAGCGGTGGAGACCGATGGGGTTTTGCCTACAACACGTGCTGTGGAAGTGGTCAATGCAACGCGTGAGGACATTGTTGTTGATACAGATGTGCGCCAGGAACTCTTAGATCAAGCCCCGCAACGGGAAGGGGACTTCTTCAGGGTTCCCAAGATCCTCGCGGACTAGGCAATTAACGCATCGAAAGCGGCACGTTGGCGTTACGACCTAGAAACGCTGGCGTGCCGGAGTAACGGCTGTCCGCCGTAACAACGAAAGCCAGCCACGCCTCAGACGCCTGCTCGGCAGAAGTTTGGCGATCGGTCGCATCTTGCTGCCCCTTGGCTTGTGACTACGAACGCCAATCAGAATGTCATAGAAGAAATTGACAACATCAGAGCGAGTTTCAAAAATTCCCAGCCTCTGCGGTGATTCTTTTGCATCAAGAAGAGGCTTGGTTGCCTCATAGGCGGGCTTGTATTCAAACCATGGAATAGAGGGCCAAAGATGGTGCACTAAATGATAATTTTGGCCCATAATCAACCAATTCATCGTACGGCCCGGATACACACGAGCGTTTTGCCAGCGATTCCTCGATAAAAATGGTCTATGGGGCAGGTAATCAAAAAACAGACCCAGCGTGACCCCCACCATGAGCGCGGGTGCAAACCAACAATTAAAAATAAAAGGCAGAAAGTCGAATCGAATTGCTGCAGCAATGATCGTAAAGAAGATTGCTCGTTCGAATCCCCACTGCATCAACTCCCAACGCTTCCAGAGCTTGCGCTGAAAGAAGAAAAACTCGTGATAAAAAAACCTTGGAGCAATTAACCAGAGAGGACCAAACGTACTAACGATGTGATCAGGATCATTTTTTGGATCATTCACATGGGAATGATGTTGCAAGTGCACCCGCGTAAAAACAGGAAAACTAAATCCCAATAGCAAGGCTGAACCATGCCCCATCGCTTGGTTGATCCAGGGGATCGGATGAGCAGCGTTGTGACAGGCATCGTGAACAACGGTGCCCTCCAAATGAAGCGCTAAGAATCCGGAAATCAAGAGCAATGGCAACGGCCAACCACCAACAAACCAGCCCCAAATAGTCAAGGCTGCTAAGCCGTACCCGCCTAAAAACAGGCCAACGGTTGGGTTCCATACAGACGGTGGATCCACAAACTCCTTAGGCACTGACCGAAGCCTGGGGGTCAATCCCGAGCTCTCCGGTTGTGCGAGTGCCTGAGTCATCGAAAGATTCCTGTGTTGCCGCTGCTACATGCAACACCAATCTAGGAAAAGGAATGCCCACCGCGAGACTTGAACTCGCACAACCGAAGTCACTGGTACCTAAAACCAGCGCGTCTACCAATTCCGCCAGATGGGCAGAAGCGAATCCTATACATCGACGCAGAATGGGAACAACGTCGACACTCGATTCCCCGATGCTGGCCACTCTCACTGGAGACCTCTGTTTGCTGGCGGGTCTTGCAGTTCTGCTGCTGCCACTGCTCGCCACTGAACTCAGTCGGCCCCGCGATGGCGCCTGGGGAGCGGTCGTCCTCCTGCTTGGGCTGGTCCTCGTGACCAGCAGTGATCGATTACGAGGCGCTCCCATGCTGGGGGTGGCCTGCGCTGGTTTGCTGATCAGCCGCCTAGGAGCAGAAGTAGGGCAAGCCCGCTGGCAACAACTCAGCGATGAGGAGCGACAAAGACTCGGCTCCCGGGAACGCTGGACCACGAGCCTTCAACAACTCACCACCGTCTTGGCCAGCCTTGTAAGCGCAACCACTGACACGCTCAAAAGCCTGAAGCCTGACGCTAAAACCGGAACCAACAAACTGTGGGTGCGACCTGAGCAGCCATCCAAGGACGCAGATCTAGACACTCCTCCCAGCAGTGAGAGCAGTGAGGCCAGCAACGACAAGGACGCCAAAGCTGAAACGCCAGACACCAAAAAACAACGCAAGAAGCGCTGGGTCCGTCCAGACAGCCCAGAACCATCTCTGGAAACTCAAAAGGTGAGTTCTACGTCCAGCAGCGATGAATCCCAAGCTGAAACCAAGGCTGAAATGAGCACGGAAAGCAGTGATGACGGAAGTGTTGACACCGCCATCGACACAGCCTCAAACACAGCCTCCGAAGCAGCACGCACCGACGAAGACTGATAATCCCCTTTGCTGCAGCGCCAACGTGACCCAGCAGACAGGCCAGGACGCTGATAAGCGCCCGTCCTACAAAGACACCCTCAACCTGCTGGAGACGGCGTTTGGCATGCGTGCCAATGCCATCCACCGCGAACCAGAACTCCAGGCCTTCTGGAAAGAGAAAGGCATTGACCTGGATCTGGGACGCAACAATCCCGGCCCGATGTTCACCCTGCATGACGGGCCCCCGTATGCCAACGGCGCCCTGCACATGGGCCACGCCTTGAACAAGGTGCTCAAGGACATCATCAATAAGCATCGACTGATGCAAGGCCGGAAGGTGCGTTTCGTCCCTGGCTGGGACTGCCATGGTCTACCGATCGAGCTCAAAGTGCTCCAGGCCATGAGCCAGGAACAGCGTCAAGCGCTCACCCCGATCAAGTTGCGCAAAAAGGCTGCGGTCTACGCCCAAAAGCAAGTTGCAGGCCAAATGGCCGGCTTTAAGCGCTGGGGCATCTGGGCTGACTGGGATCACCCCTATCTCACGCTTCAAAAGGACTATGAAGCCGCTCAGATCGACGTCTTTGGAACGATGGCGCTGAAGGGCCACATCTACCGAGGGCTCAAACCAGTGCACTGGAGCCCTAGCTCACGCACTGCCCTGGCCGAAGCCGAACTGGAATATCCCGATGGACACACCAGCCCCAGTGTCTACGTGGGATTTCCTGTTGTTGATCTCCCTGCAGGCCTACGCAGCAAGCTCAAGGAGCAGGGCTTGGACGTACCCGCTGATAGCAACGCCTTAAGTGAGTGCCTACAGGTGGCGATCTGGACCACCACCCCCTGGACCCTGCCCGCCAACCTGGCTGTGTCGGTCAACGATCGCCTCGACTACTGCCTGGCGGATGACGGCAACGGGCGGCTTCTGATCGTGGCAGCCGAACTCTGCGACTCCATCGCCTCCAAGCTTGAACGCCCTCTTCAAGCCAAAGCCACCGTGAAAGGGGTCGATCTTGCTGGCATCACCTACAGCCACCCCCTGCTCGAGCGCCGCAGCCCGATCGTTGTTGGTGGGGAGTACATCACCACTGAATCAGGTACGGGCTTGGTGCACACGGCGCCAGGCCATGGCGTCGATGACTTCAATACCGGGCGCAAGCATGGGCTGCCCGTGCTCTGCCCAGTGGATGAAGCTGGAACCCTCACCGCAGAGGCAGGCCGATTCGAAGGCTTGAACGTGCTCAAAGATGCCAATGCCGTGATCATCACGGCGCTCGAGGACTCCGGTTCGCTGCTCCTGCAAGAGAACTACAGCCATCGCTATCCCTACGACTGGCGCACGAAAAAACCCACGATCTTCAGAGCAACGGAACAGTGGTTTGCCTCTGTTGAAGGCTTCCGCACTGAGGCGCTAACGGCCATCGATGGCGTGCAATGGCTGCCGGCATCTGGCCGGAACAGGATTGAATCGATGGTGTCCGAAAGGGGCGATTGGTGTATCTCGCGGCAGCGAACCTGGGGTGTCCCCATTCCAGTGTTTTACCAGCGTGAAACCGGCGACGTGCTGCTCAATGCAGACTCCATTGCCCATGTCAAAGCACTGATCGCCGAACACGGAGCCGACATTTGGTGGGAGAAAGACGAGGTTGATCTGCTCCCTTCCAGCCACAGCGCAGAAGCGCATCTCTGGCGTAAGGGCACCGACACCATGGATGTGTGGTTCGATTCCGGCTCCAGCTGGGCCTCCGTATCGAGCCAACGCGACGGTCTCAGCTACCCCGCAGATCTTTACTTAGAGGGATCAGATCAGCATCGCGGCTGGTTCCAGTCCTCCTTGTTGACCTCGGTAGCCGTCAATGGCACAGCGCCCTACCGGACCGTGCTCACCCATGGCTTTGCCTTGGATGAGAAAGGCCGAAAGATGAGCAAATCACTGGGCAATGTTGTGGACCCGATGGTGATCATCGAAGGCGGTAAAAACCAAAAGCAAGAGCCCGCCTACGGCGCCGATGTGCTCCGCCTATGGGTGAGTTCTGTGGATTATTCGGCAGACGTGCCGATCGGTGCTGGCATCCTGCGGCAGCTTTCAGACGTCTACCGCAAAGTGCGCAACACCTCGCGCTACCTGCTGGGCAATCTGCACGACTTCGTCCCAAGTCGTGATGCGATCGCCATCAGCGATTTGCCGTTGCTCGATCGCTGGATGTTGCAGCGCACCGCAACCGTGCTCGACCAGATCAGTGAGGCGTTTGAACGCTATGAGTTCTTTCGCTTCTTCCAGTTGCTGCAGAACTTCTGCGTCGCCGATCTATCGAACTTTTATCTCGACATTGCCAAAGACCGGCTGTACGTCAGCGCCCCCAACGACAAGCGTCGCCGCAGCTGCCAAACCGTGATGGCGCTGATCATCGAACGTCTGGCCGCGGCCATCGCCCCCGTGCTCTGCCACATGGCGGAAGACATCTGGCAGAACATCCCCTATCCCACCGGGACTGAGTCGGTGTTTCTGAGTGGCTGGCCCTCCGTGCCAGAGGAGTGGCGCGATGAAAGCCTTCAAGCCCCCATGCAGGAGCTTCGCGAGCTGCGCGCAGCGGTGAACAAAGTGCTGGAAGAATGCCGAAGCAAGCGCAAGCTCGGAGCATCGCTTGAAGCGGCCGTCCGCATCGAAGCGCGCACCTCCACGCTTCAAGACGCCCTCCACTGGCTCCAAAGCAAGGGGGATCAAGAGGTGGATGGCCTTCGCGACTGGCTACTCGTCTCCCAGTTGCAGATTGGAGGCGAGCCCTGGGCCGAATTGCTGGCCAGTGATGACAACGAGCTCGCCGTCATCGAAGTGGCCCTATCTCGAGGAGAGAAGTGTGAGCGCTGTTGGCACTATGAAAGCGACATCGGTCAGCACAGTGATCACCCCAGCTTGTGCGGTCGATGCGTGTCCGTACTGGAACGGCGCTAGGAGTTAAATCCAGCGTTCTGCTTTGCTCAATTGCTCAGGAGGAAGGGGCCCGATCAGCAGCTCCTCCTGTTGAGGGTTGAGTGGGCCGCGCAGCAATTCAGCGGTTTGGATCGTCGCACCATCAGGAAGCACGGTTCGGTCCGGATCGAAATCCGTGGGATGGGTGGTACAGCTGCTGAAACCTCGAAAAATCAACACTTCCAGTGCTTCTTCCGCACCTTCAGCGGACTGCACCATTCCTCTCAATCGCAACACCCGATCGGGACGATCACGACTGATCGCTTCAAGAGCCGGCAACAACGAATCAGAACTCACCAGCCACCCGCCCCTGCCGCGGCAGGCGCACGAGGAGCCACTGGAGAAGCCCCACCACATACGCCACTAAAGCCACGTAGCCGATGAATGCGGCCACCGCCTCACTCCACTGCCCCCCAAAGACGAAGTCAAACAAACGCTCCGCTACACGATGCAATCCCTGGGGTCCTTCCAACCAGGCCAGGCACTCAGCACCGCTCAGCTGGTCTGCACAGCGCAACGCTGTTGCCGACATCCCCGCCGCAAGCAAGGCGAATCCGCTGAGAGCCCAGCGCCAGATCCGAACGGTTAGCGGAAGTGCACTACCGGGAGCACTGTCGGCCAATTCTTCATTGAGATCCACCCAGAACCACACCGAAACCGCCATCAGTACCGGTGCAATGAAGGCCATCACATATCCGATCGGACGCCGATCGGTGAGCAGCAACACACTGATGGGCAACAGGCTTGCCACCTTCCAATACAGACCCAGCAGTCGCACCAAGGCTGGCTCACGCCGAACCCCTGCCCAGACCAGCAGAACAAGCGGAACACCGAGGGCAAAGGTTGCACCTAAGCGATAGGTAAGCCAAACCAAACTGCGGTAAGGGAGATCAGGCACCAGGCAGGTTCGAGTTGGAGCCATTATCGATGCCATCGACCTAGCCCTCAAGATTGGTAGGGTCCAATACATGGTTCCGTTCAACCCCCTCGATTGGTTCCGAGGCTCCGGAACCCAGGCCAAGTGCCGCACTGCACTCAGTGGCTGTGCCTCTTTGGAAGAGGCAACGAAAGATGTCACCAATCAACTCGGCTCGGAAAAAGGCGATTTAGCCCTGGTGTTTGTTTCCAGCCAATTCGCTAGCGATCTGCCGCGGTTGCTTCCGCTTCTCAGCCAGCGACTGCAGGCAGAACACTGGATCGGCTTCGTAGGGGGCGGCGTTGTTGGAACCGATAGCGCCGGACGATCGCAAGAGCTGGAACAGACCACGGCACTCAGCATCACCCTCTTAAATCTCCCCGGAGCTCAGCTGAAGCCGTTTCAACTGGACACCGAGTCTCTTCCGGATCTCGATGGACCGGTTCAAAACTGGCAGGACTGGGTCAGCGTTGACCCAGCAGACAGCCGATCTCTTCTGCTGTTCATCGATCCCAGTTGTGGAGCGATCAATGACCTGATCAGTGGGCTGGATTACGCCTATCCCAACGCAGCGATCATCGGTGGAATTGCCGCACCCCATAACGCCAGTCATGGCTCGCTGCTCTTCGATGGTCAGATCATTAACGGTGCCGCTGGAGTGAGCATCGGCGGCGACTGGGTTCTTGATCCAGTCGTTGCCCAGGGATGCCGACCGATTGGTCCCGTGTTTGCGATTGAGCAAGCCCAACGCAACGTCCTGCTGGAACTCAGCGATGGCGATCGTCGCGACACGCCTGTGGCCTGCTTGCAGCGCGTCCTCGCCGATCTCAATGCGGAGGACAGAGAGCTGGTGCAGCACTCCCTCTTCCTCGGGGTGGAACGCCGCAATCTGATGCAGGAGTGCCCCAGCGATTTCTTGGTCCGCAATCTCATTGGCGTCGACCCACGCAATGGTGCAGTCGCCGTGGCTGAGCGGGTGCGTCCAGGCCAACACGTGCAGTTTCAGCTCCGAGAAGCGCAATCGTCAAGGCTGGAGGCACGCCAGCTGCTGGAGGCAAGCCAAGAACGCTGCCCCTTGCCACCACCTCTCTGTGGCCTGCTGTTTGCCTGCCTCGGCCGCGGCAGCGGGCTGTTCGGAGAAGCAAATGGTGATGTTTCGATCGCCCGCGACGTTCTGCCCGATCTGCCAATCGCCGGCGCGTTCTGCAATGGCGAGATCGGCCCCTTAAGCAACACCACTTACCTGCATGGGTACACCGCTTGCTGGGGTTTGCTCCGCCACGCACCTCTTGTTGCGTCAGCTGAGGACTGATGCGCCAGCACGTCAATCCCCTCAGCCGCTTTTTTCAGTTGCCGCTGGAACTACCCGCGCCGCAACAGCTGTTTGAGCATCCCCACCTGCCAATCCATCTCGATATTGGCTGCGCTCGAGGCTTTTTTCTGTTGGAGTTGGCGGCGTTGCAACCCGAGCGAAACCATCTCGGAGTTGAGATCCGCCTGCCCCTGGTGCAAGCCGCCCAACGCGATCGCGACCGACAGCAACAGCACAACCTTCATTTTTTATTTTGCAATGCCAACATCAGCCTTGAAGCTTGGATAGGAGCGTTGCCAGCAGACCAGTTGCAGCTGGTCAGCATTCAGTTCCCAGATCCCTGGTTCAAACAGCGCCATCGCAAGCGCCGCGTGCTGCAACCCGCCCTGTTGCTCTCGATCGCCTCAGGGCTCCATCCCGGCCGACACCTCTTTCTACAAAGCGATGTGTTGGCCGTCATCGAACCAATGGTGGCCCTGGTGGAACTCTCAAACTGCTTTGCACGCCCCAAAGACGATCAACGGCCATGGCGAACCGACAACCCATTGCCGGTAGCAACGGAACGGGAGCGCTATGTCCATGAGCAGGGACAACCCACCTATCGCGTGCTGTTTGAGCGCACTGATGCCCCACTTCCAGCATTAAGGGATCTGGAGATGGCTTGGCAACAGGTTGATAATTCCAAGGACGCTGCACCCACACCTCATGGCTGAGGCTCCGGCCCCACCACCCCTGTTGCTGCGCTGGCAAGGCCTGCTTCCCGCTACTGATCAGCAGCGCCAGCGCCTGAGCTGGTGGGCAAGCATCCTGCTCATGGTTCTTCTCGCAGGACTTCCCTTCCTCACGCGAACGGGGCTGGGCCTTGTGGTTCTGGCCTGCGGAGCGCTATGGATCCTCTGGTCCAGCGTGAGTCAACCCAAGCGAATCGGTGCGATCAGCGCCTTGGTGCTCGTGTTTCTTGGCATCGCCGTGCTCGCTACGGGGTTCTCCCCTGTTCCAACCGCAGCAGCGAAAGGCCTGATCAAGCTGCTCAGCTACCTCGGCGTGTATGCCTTGATGCGACAGCTGCTGGCCGATCGCCCCGAGTGGTGGGACCGCCTCGTGGCCGCGATGCTGGGCGGCGAAGTGCTCAGCAGTGTGATGGCCTTGCGCCAGCTCTACGGACCCACCGAGGAGCTTGCACGCTGGGCCGATCCCAACTCGGTATCGGCAGGCACGATCAGGATCTACGGGCCCCTTGGCAACCCCAATCTGCTGGCGGGATATCTGGTGCCAATTCTGCCGTTGGCGTTCGTTGCCTTGATCCGCTGGCGGGGCTGGGGGGCACGCTGTTATGCAGCTGTTGCCCTGGTGTTGGGAGCAACGGCCACCATGTTCAGCTACAGCCGCGGGGGTTGGCTGGGCATGCTCGCGGCCCTTGGTGTGCTGGTCCTGCTGCTCGTGCTGCGTGCCATCCGCAGCTGGCCAAAACTATGGCGACGTCTCGTCCCCATCGCCCTGCTGGTGCTGGCTGGTATGGCCTTGGCGATCGCGGTCACGCAGGTGGATCCCATCCGTACGCGGGTCGCCAGCCTCCTGGCTGGACGAGGCGATAGCTCCAACAACTTCCGCATCAACGTGTGGTTGGCCGCAGTCGAAATGATTCAAGACCGCCCCTGGCTCGGCATCGGGCCAGGCAACGCTGCATTTAATGCCATTTATCCCCTGTATCAACAGCCCAAGTTCAATGCCCTGAGCGCCTATTCCGTTCCCCTCGAGCTGCTTGTGGAAACAGGCATTCCAGGCCTGATCGCCGTGCTCGGGTTGGCTGGAGCCAGTGTTCGCAACGGCCTCAGAGCTCTGCGCTCACCGGCTGATCTGGCATTGCCCTGGCTGGGGTGCCTGGCCGCCATCGCCGGGCTGGTCATCCAAGGTGCCACAGACACCATTTTCTTCCGACCAGAAGTGCAAATCATCGGTTGGTTTTGCCTGGCAACCCTGAGTCAGGCCCACCAGACCACCCAAACCGACCCGTGAGTATCGACCGATGAGTGATGGACTGATCTTGGTTGGTTTCGATGCTGGCCAAACCCATTGCCGCTGCAAGCTGAGCCGTTGGCACAACGGGAACTGGCAACCTCTAGGCGAGGGCCAGGGCAGTGGCGTCAGCCACCTCCAAGCCGCTGGAGGCGAAACGCGGTTCATGGAGGCCATTCGCAGCAGCCTGCAGGCAGCCAATCCCAGCGGGCTGGAGATCACCGCTGCGGCCGTTGGGGCCAGCGGAGTGGAGCAGGGCACCGCGCTTCAGAACCGCGCTAGAGATCTGCTTGCAGCCAGTCTTGAGCTACCAACAGAGCACTGCGTCGCCACTGGCGACGAACGCACAGCCCTGCGCGGAGCATTCCCCAACGATGCCGGCATTGTGCTGATCAGCGGCACAGGGATGATTGTGGTTGGACGCAACGACAACGGGCTTGAACAGCGTTGTGGCGGTTGGGGATGGCAACTGGATGGAGCAGGAGCTGCCTTTGATCTCGGCCATCAGGGGCTCCAGCTCAGCCTGCGTATGGCCGATGGCCGACTCCCAGACGGACCACTGCGCAACCAATTGTGGCAAGTCCTTGGTTGCCGCACAGCCGCAGAGATCAAGGCCTTCGTTGTGCAGCCCGATTACCAACCAGCCCAGCTCGCCCAATTAGCACCGCTCGTCTCCGCCGCCGCTGAAGCAGGCAATGTTGAAGCCGCGGCCATTCTCGACCGCTCCGGCAATGCCCTTGCAGAAGCTGTTCAAGCCGTGGCGTCATCCCTGGGGCTCACCAAGCCCGTGCTCTGCGCCAGAGGTGGGGCACTCCTAAATCTGGCGCCCCTTCAACAAGCCGTGGATACATCCCTACTGCGTCGCCAGGTCGATGCGCGCTGGGACGACCGGAATGGTGACGCCTGCGATGGAGCGCTCACGCTGGCTCTCGAAAGCTGCTGATCAAGAGGCGCTGATCAAGACGCATTGAGATGCTGATCTGCTGCTGCGGCCAAGCGGGAGGTCCAGTGATCGACCACCGCTTGATCGGCAGCCTCAACCATCACGCGTAGCAGTGGTTCTGTCCCACTCGCCCGCACAAGCACGCGCCCGTCTTCAGCCATCGAAGCCTCCGCCTCTTGAACCAGGGAATAAAGAGGAGCACACTCCGCCCAACCCTTTCTGCGCTCGCGATTCTCGACGCGCACATTCACCAGTTTTTGGGGATAGGCCTGAAAGCTCTGATCCACCCATTCGGCTAAGGAGAGCTGCTGGGCATGGCAGAGGCTTGCGAGCTGAAGAGCCGTTAAGACACCATCACCGGCCAAACCATGGGAGGAGGAAAGGATGTGACCCGATTGCTCGCCGCCAAGGGCTGCCCCCGTGCGGACCATCTCAGCATGCACATGCTGGTCACCAACCGGTGTCCGGTCCAAGAGACCACCACGCGCCTGCCAAGCCCGCTCAAAACCCAAATTCGACATCACCGTGGCCACCAAGCGCTGATCCGGCAGCTGTCCCTGCTCCTGCAAGACCGACCCCCAGAGAAAAAGGACATGGTCGCCATCCACCACACGTCCTTGGCCATCAACCGCCAACATGCGATCGGCATCCCCATCAAAGCCAAAGCCCATGGCGGCGCCCTTCTCGATCACCGCTCGGCGCAACGGCTCAAGGTGGGTTGATCCGCAATTCACATTGATCCTGGTTCCATCCGGATCACCGTGCAACACCGTGAGATCGGCGCCAAGAGCAGAAAACACCTCTGCGCCGCAGGCTGTTGCCGACCCCCAGCAGAGATCCAGAACAATGGGCAAACCATCGAGTCGGAGCTGCCCAACGCTGGACAACAAGCTCGCGCGGTAGTCGTCAAGAAGTTCAGGGCGATGGCGTGCCACTCCAGATGCCGGCAACGCAATCCCAGCCCCGTCTCCACCACAAAGGCCGGCTTCAATCGCCTGCTGACGTTCAGGGGACAGCTTGCTGCCAGTGGCGCCAAACACCTTGATCCCATTGTCTTCCGGAGGGTTGTGACTCGCCGAGACCATCAAGCCACCAGCCGCTGAGTAGCGGCGAATCAAACCGGGCACGGCCGGAGTGGGACAGAGTCCCAAGGTCCACACCTCGCGGCCAGAAGCCGTGAGGCCAGCGGTGAGTGCCGCGACCAACATGCTGCCGCTGCTGCGCGAATCCATGCCAATCAGCACAGGCCCCTCGGCCTGAAGCACGCGTCCACACCAGTACCCCACCTGAAGGGCCAAAGCCGGGGTGAGCATGGTGTCCACCCGACCACGCAAGCCGTCCGTTCCAAAGCTGATCTGCGATGGCTTCGGGAGATGCCCCAACGGATGGATGGCAGCTTCAGCCATGGCGACTCAAATATGAACTCAATCTTAAGCCGGACCGCTGGTTCTAACGCCAACGTCGCGGGGCGAGCAACAGCCCTGCTACTTCCAGCAACGCCCAAGCCAACAGCCCTGCAACCAGCCAGCCAGGCACGAATTGAAGGGGCCACAGCCAACGCAATCCCCAGACCAACAAAGCCAGGCCAGCGGCAATTGCACAGCGACGGCGTTGCTCGTTCCCTGGGCGCCGAGTCCCTTGCCCCTTTGCCATCCCAATGCCATGCGCTCGGAACAGAATGCCATCAGTTTCTGGCCGAGGCTTGACCGTTCAACACACCCGTGGCCTTTTGCTTCTGGCTGGAACTCCAATCCTCACCATTGCGCTAGTCCTCGGCGGACAGTCGGTCTTGCGCCGCCTGCACACTCCACTCACACCATCCCTTTCGAGCACTGATCTCTGGACCCGTTATCGCTGGTCGATCAATCCCAGTGAACGGAGGGAAGCAGCTCTCTTGCTCGCAGCGCGCAGCACCGATGCGGCGGAGAGATCCCAGCGGTTGCTGGCCAATCAGGGCTGGGGCATCGATCCACTGGCTGCGGTCACGTTGAAACAGCAAGCATTAAATGCAGCAAAACTCGGGCGTCCCTCAGAGGCACAGAAGCATTGGCAAGGCTTGCTCCAACGGTTCCCTCAAAGTGCGGCTAGTGCCGATGCCCGTTATGACCTCGGGCAAGCCAAGCCAGCGCTCCACACCGAGCTGTTCCGACAACAACCTGGCCATCCAGCCGCGTTAGCGGCAGCAACAGAAACCAAAAAGGACTCTCCCAAGCAAGCCATCGCCGCCTTGCATCTAGCCCGCTGGGGCGCCCGTTGGCCAGGAGCTGCCACGCAGCTCAGGGAAGCCTGCAAAAGGATCAGCGGCAATGGCTTGAACCAAGACGATCGACTGACGCTCGTTCAAGCACTCGCGGCCCTTGGAGATGGCCGTGCAGCGGAAGCCTGTCTCCAGGGCACACCCACCACTCCAGCCAGCGCCTTGGCCATTGGTCAGGTCCTGCTCAGAGGTACCGCTGAACAGCAAGTGCGTGGAAAGCAGCACTTGCTAGAGCTCGCCATCAGCAATCCAGACGATCCTGCGGCGCTCAAGGCAGCAGCGCTCCTTAGCGAACCGCTGCGACCAGATCTCGCTCTATTGGATGCACTGCCGCAAGCGTTGCAACAACGCTCCGCCGATGTTGCAGCAGCGCGGGTGCGCCTCGGTGTCTGGGCGAATGGTGACTCGGCGAATGCCATGGCCGTTCTTCAACGCTGGCCTAACCATCCAGCGGTCTGGCAACTGCAGTGGGACTTGGCCCGCGAAGCCCTTCTAAAAGACCAATGGACAACGGCAGAAACATTGCTGAACGCCATTCCGAGCTCAGATCTTCCTGAACCTTTGGCCGCAAGGCAGCAGTTCTGGCTGGGTTTCACACTGTCGAAGCAAGACCAAACAGCGCAAGCCCAAAACATCTGGGAAACGTTGGTCAAAACCCATCCGAGGAGTTATTACACCTGGCGCGCCGAGGTGAGACTGGGACGGGGAGATCTTCCAGATCTCAATCAAGCATCAGCCTCTCGCTCTGCAGATCTCGGTGATTCGTTTCCATCGCACTGGGAACCATTAAAAAGTGGCGATCCATTCCTTGATCGTCTCTGGCGACTCGGCCAAACCCAGGAAGCATGGGAAACCTGGAGGAACCAACAACCCCCATCCGATCAGCCATCCAATCCAGGAAAAAAACTCGTGGAAGGTCGCCTTCGTGTTGCCGTCGGCGATGCATGGACGGGCCTGAGTCGTCTTTGGCGCGCCAGTTTGAGACTGGTGAATCAAACCTGCGAAGAGCGACAGCTCCTCCACCGCAGCCAGCATCCGCGCCTGCTCTCGGAGGTGTTTGAGACCGCATCCCAAAAGGAGGCGGTCCGGAATGAACTTCTGATGGCCATCGCCAAGCAGGAATCCCGCTTCTCCCCAGGCGTTAGCTCGCCAGTCGGGGCGATCGGGTTGCTGCAGCTGATGCCAGCCACAGCGGAAGAACTAGCCGGCGGTGCACTCAGCCAGGATCAGCTGCGCGAGCCAACACGCAATGCAAGGCTCGGAGCGCGCTACCTCGCGCAATTGCTCGAGCAATGGCAAGGAAACATTGTGCTGGCTATTGCGAGCTACAACGCAGGACCTGGCGCCGCCAGCCAATGGGTCACCCCCGCTTTAAAGAACGATCCCGAGTTATGGATCGAGCGAATCCCCTATCCAGAAACACGCCTCTACACAAAAAAAGTACTAGGAAATCTCTGGGCCTATCTCGGATTAGGTCCCGACCGCTGCGACAGCTGAAGCGAGGGGGTTCGGCAGATCCTGACCCAACCAGATGCCCACAAGCACCAACGCCGACAACCAAAAGGCCATGACCTGAGGCGGAGGCACCACCTTGATCCGGGTGAGGTCCAGACGGGCCAGCAAGGTGGCAGACGCCAAGATCAACACATCGGAAAGCAAGCTCAGACTGAGCAGATAGAGGCCCACCATGATCACAAGCAGAAGGGTGGTGATCAGGCTGAGCACCCGGCTAGAGGCCATCAACAACGACAGCTGGCGAAGAAGAAGATCTGGCATCGTGCAGAAGAGCACAATCACGAGCGATTGCAACACCTCCACCGTCCAGAACAGGGCGGGAGACACATTTTGCAGAGCAATCAAATGCTCGCTCTCGATCGACCAGTGATGGCCAAGGAAAACTGCAACACCAAACAGCACAAGCAGCAAGGGGGCCCGCAGCGGCAGGACGAGGAAACGAAGAAGAGACATCAGCAAGGAGCCAACGGTTGACTGATGAAATCAGCGAGAAAGCAGATCACAACAACGGAATTGGCTTTCAGACGCTAGCAACAACACACCCAACAGCCTGCCAAAGTAAAACCATTCAAGTCTTCCCGGCATGACCGGCAGTTCCGCCCCCGCCACCCTGACCCCCTTGCAAAAGGGGTTGCTGCTCATGACGGCACTGGTCCTCGCTGCTGGATTATTTCTGCTGCGCAACGGTCTCAACCAGGAAGCACCTCTCGACCAGCTGGCCAGGCAATCGCTGGATCCTGAGGTCGCCCTCAACAACTCCCGGCCCACCGTGCTGGAGTTTTACGCCGATTGGTGTGAGGCCTGCCAAGCCATGGCACCCGCGATGCTCCAAACGGAACAGAATCATGCCGATCAACTCGACGTTGTTCTGGTGAATATCGACAACCCACGCTGGCTGGATTTGATCGACCGGTATGACGTCACAGGGATTCCACAGCTCAATTTATTTTCAGCCGACGGTGTGATGCGCGGCCGTTCGCTTGGAGCGAGAACAGCAGACCAACTGGAATCATTGGCGGTTGCATTGATTAATAATGAGCCGCTGCCTCAGCTTGCAGGAGTTGGTTCCATCAGCAGCGTGACCGCTGCTGAGACGGTTTCAAGCCCAGGCCCCCGCAGCCACAGCTAGACAAAGCATGAACAGTTCAGCGCAGACGACACCAATGGACTCTCGTTTTCGAGTTGACCTGATTGCCGCAACCCCGAATCCGCAACAGTGCGTGTATGTGGGAATGCACCAGGACTACAGCGAGGGCTTCGTCGCGGGCGATCGCGAGCAATGGCCGGATGAGACCAAAGCAGGCGAAATCTGCGTCAAACGCCTCCTAGCGGGAGAACGGGGGCATTACGGGCCCATGGAGCATGCCCAGATTGTGTTGAACGTGGGCTGGTTTCCTCATTCCGTGATGCAACAGGCGCGGACGCACCGGGTGGGCGTCAGTTTTGATGTTCAATCCATGCGCTACACAGGCGATCGCATCTGTAGGGCTGCACTTGGAGAACTCGATCTCGAAGAGGTGTTTTATCTGCGCCCCGTTGGTGAGTACAGCGACCGCAAGGGCAAGAAATACCTCTACAGCGAGGCTGAACGCCAAAAAGATTTAAACCACTGCAAAATCAGCGCTGAGCGTTATCAGGAATTGCTTCAGGCCGGCTTTGCAGAAGAACATGCCCGCGGCATCCTCCCCTTCGATTACAGGCAACATTTTGTGGTGAGCTTCACGCTCAGGGCCTTCCTGCATTTCATGGATCTACGCGCCAAGCTCGATGCCCAGCAAGAAATCCGCGAACTCTGCGATTTGATGTGGCCCCATCTCAAAGCTTGGACTCCAGAATTTGCAACTTGGTACGAAAAGACAAGATTGCATAAAGCCCGGCTTGCTCCCTAAAAACAATTTTAGGAATTAACAATCATCATTCATCGCTGAATTCAGCTTGATTTAAACCTTGGCCAGCGTCACCCGCTCGGGTTGATGCTGATATTTACCTTGTCGGTCGCTGTAGGTGGTTTCACAAGGATCCCCTTCAAAAAACAACAACTGGCAGATCCCTTCATTGGCATAAATACGACAATCAGCACCAGAACTATTACTAAATTCCAAGGTGAGATGACCTTCCCAGCCAGCCTCTGCCGGAGTCGTATTCACAATGATGCCTAAACGGGCATAGGTGCTCTTGCCAAGACAAATGACCGTGATGTTGGGTGGCACTCGCATCTTTTCGAGGGCAACACCGAGGCCATACGAATGCGCCGGAAGGATGAAATAGTCCCCATCCTCGTCATGATGAATGGGGGTTGATTCAAGGTTGTCAGGGTTGAATCGCTTGGGATTCATGATCGTGCCAGGGACATGGCGAAAGATCAAAAACTCCTTAGGCGAGAGCCTCAAGTCGTACCCATAAGAAGAGCAGCCAAAACTAAGAACCGGACTTTTCCGTTGATCCGGATCTAGATGGCGCACTAATCCATTTTGGAAAGGCTCGAGCATCCCTGCATCAGCCTGATCCGTAATCCAGCGATCGTTCTTCAGCATTAGAAACCTCTACGCAATTCCGTGACTTGATCAGCCATCTCCATCATCTCTGCAGGGATCGCCGGCCCCGTCACGATCACATCCATGGCTGATGGCCTTTGCTCCAACACCGACAAGACATCCTCATGGCTCAGATAGCCCAGCTCGATCGCCAAGCCAATCTCATCCAGCACGAGTTGGTCCAACGTGCCTTCCAAGAGATGGGTTTTGCAGATCTCCCAGACCGACTGAACAGCCTCCTTGACCTCATCATCGCGGCTAGAAGCTTCCTCTGAAAGGCATTCCGTCACGGAAGGCCTCAACCATCGAAGTCGATCGCACAGGGTGAGGCGGCTCTCGGGCCCTTGGCCCACACCACCCTTGAGGAACTGGGCGATCAAGACATTGCTACCCAGGCCTGCCGTCCGCAGCGCCTGGCTCAGCACACCAGAAAAGCTCCCCCGAAATGAGGCGGTATGCACCTGGAGCTGCCCTTCTGGAGCTACCAAACGCAGGGGTGGACGAGCCTCTACTGAGGGAAGTCTTCGAAGCCCTGCTTGCTCGAGAGTCCTGTGGTCACCAGTGCGCGGCTCACGGGAATGATGGAGAGGGCTGAGGCTGATGGTCATCACATTCGCCGAGGTCCGGCAAATCCGGATGTGGATGAATCTAGCGGTGAAAATCGAATGCACAAGTGTTTTAACACCATCCATGGTGTGCCAAGCCAACTGGCAGGCTCAAAGCACCTCCGCACCCTGGGCTCATGACCGACACCTCTCGCAATGACGGACGTCAGCCGGGCGACCTTCGCCCCTTCTCGATCAGCTGGGATCCCATGGGATTTGCCCTGAGTTCAGTGATCATCCACAGCGGACGCACCGCTGTTCTTTGCAGCGTTTGTCATCAAGAAGGGGTGCCTCGCTGGCGCAAAGATCAAGGCAAGGGGTGGCTCAGCGCCGAATACCGACTCCTGCCTGGATCAACTCCGGAGCGTCAAAACAGAGAACTGCTCAAATTGAGCGGACGCACCCAAGAGATTCAGCGCCTAATCGGCCGCAGCCTGCGCGCAGCCATCAACATGGAAGCTCTCGGCGAAAACACGTTGAGAATCGATTGCGATGTGATTCAGGCGGATGCAGGCACCCGCACCGCTGCGATCAGCGGATCTTGGGTCGCGCTTCAACGCGCCTGTGAGCGTCTTGTTCAACAAGGGGTCCTCAACACCAACCCTGTCCAATCCCAGGTGGCCGCCGTCTCCGTTGGCGTGATTCACAATCGCCCCCTTCTCGATCTCGACTACAGCGAAGACAGCCAAGCCGATGTGGATCTCAACATCGTGATGAACGGAGAAGGGCATTTGCTTGAGCTACAAGGCACTGCCGAAGGAGCTCCTTTTAGCCGTGACCAGCTCAATGGCCTTCTTGACCTCGCCGAGCCTGGCCTGAAGCAGATCATGAACGATCAAAGAACGGCGCTCTCCGCTAGGTGAAAATGCGGAGTTTCGTGTTCCTTGCTACATGAGCAGGAGGGGCTGATCCATAGCATCCCGAAGTACGAGTAGGGACCATGGGCGAGGTCAGCCGCGGCTTCAGCCGCTACGCACCACCAACAATTCGCCCGGTGGGCTCGAACTTCGGAAGCCCCTCGGTTCCAGCCAGCCGCACCCTTCAAGACGTTATTCGGGGACTCGATGGTGCCAATACCGAGATGGTGGAGCGTGGGAAAACCATCTTTTTCCCTGGCGACCCTGCTGAAAAGGTCTATCTCATTCGACGAGGTGCCGTCCGCCTCTCCAGGGTTTACGAATCTGGAGAGGAAATCACTGTTGCCTTGTTACGTGAAAACAGTTTGTTTGGGGTTCTGTCGTTACTAACAGGTCACCGCTCTGATCGCTTCTACCACTCAATCGCTTTCACAAGAGTGGAGATGGTGACGGCTCCAGCCACATCTGTTCGGCAGGCGATCGAAGCTGACACCAGTGTTGGCTTGCTGTTGTTGCAGGGTCTGTCCAGCAGGATTCTTCAGACCGAAACGATGATCGAAACCCTCACCCATCGGGACATGTCATCTCGGCTGGTGAGTTTTCTGCTGGTGCTGTGTCGAGATTTCGGCGTGCCTGGTCAACGGGGCATCACCATCGACCTACGCCTTTCACACCAAGCCATCGCCGAGGCCATCGGTTCCACACGCGTGACAATCACTCGTCTCCTTGGGGACCTCAAGTCATCGAGCCTTGTCGATATCGATCGCAAAAAGATCACTGTTCTCGATCCAATCGCTCTAGCCAAACGGTTCAGCTGACCATTCAGGTGAAGATGGAGCTCACGTCCGAACTCTGATCCTTCATTCTCCGTGACCGGTTGGTTTCTACTTCTCGCTTTGCTTGTGCTTGGAGGCGTGCTCTCCACTCTGGGAGACCGCCTTGGCTCTCGCGTAGGGAAAGCTCGGCTGAGCTTGCTTGGACTGCGTCCGAAGCGCACGGCAGTGGTGATCACGGTGTTAACGGGCAGCCTGATTAGTGCGCTTTCCCTTGGACTCTTGCTGTTGGTGAGTCGGCAGCTGAGGGTCGGCCTGTTTGAACTCAATGCTCTCGAATCCAAATTGCGGAGCAGTCGCGCCGACCTCAAAACAAGCAAACGCGCTCAGAAGCAAGCCGGCAAAGAGCTCACAACGGCCCAACAGCGAGCGGCAGAACTGCGTCGCACCCTCAAGCCCCTCCAGGAACAAACCCGATCCTTAGAAGAGGAGCGGCAGCGATTGAGCCAAGACGTGGATGCGAAAGATGTTGAGATCCAACGCACCGAGCAGGAACTCTCGGCCGTGCGCTCGCAAATTCGTAGTGGCGAGAAGGAACTCAATCAACTGGAAGACACTCTCTTAGCGCTGCGGCGCGGAAACGTCGCCATCAGCAGCGGTCAGCCGCTTGCCACCGTGACCCTGAAGCTCGAACGCCCCGATCAGGCAAAAGCGGTCATTGATCAGCTACTGCGAGACGCCAATCTTCAGGCCTATCAAAAAGTGCTTCCTGGCCAACCGGTTGAGCGCCAGCTCCTGCTGGTTCCTCGACCCGATATCCAGCGCTTGGAGCAAACGATTCGCAAACCTGGAACCTGGGTTGTGAACATCCGCTCAGCAGCCAATGTGCTCCTTGGCGAAACCGTTGTGTACGCCTTCCCTGAAGTGCGCCCCAATGTCACGGTAACCAGGGAGGGTGAGGTGTTAGCCCGCACCACCCTCGCGAGCAATGAACGTGACCCAGAAGCCGTACGCAACCGACTGAACCTTCTCCTTGCCTCCACCTTGGCCGAGGTGCAAAGACGCGGTTCTCTCAGCAAGGGCCTGCAATTTGATGGCAGTGCCATCAATGCGCTTGGCCAAGAGCTGATCGACCGCAACGGAGGACTCACTGCGCTGGAAGCGGTCGCTTTACGGCGCAGCGAAACGGCAGATCCGATCGCCATTCAGTTGCGCCTCAGCCAATGACACGCGTCGTAGCCCTGGATCCCGGTCGAAGCAAATGTGGGTTGCTGCTAGCAGACACCGCCACGAACACCGTGCTTCAAGGCAGGGTGATCCCCAGCACTGAGGTCCTTGAGCAGCTTCGCGCCTGGATGGAGGAGGCTCAGGGGACGTCAGCTCAGATTGATGAGCTGGTGATCGGTGATGGCACCAGCAGCACGATCTGGCAACAACAACTTCCCTCAAGCCTGAAGGTCCGCGTCGTGGACGAAACCGGGACCACCCTGCGAGCCCGAGAGCGTTACTGGCAGTTATGGCCTTCACGGGGCTGGAAACGCTTGCTTCCTGCGGGCCTGCGCATCCCATCTGGCGATCTCGACGCCATCGCCGCACTCGTGATCCTCGAAGATTATTTAGATCGGCCTTTGCAATGGCCAGGTCCCGATCCCCTCAAAACCGGGCCCTCACCGTGAAGGTGTAGTCCCCTCCCGGCTCAAGGTCATAGTCCGATTTCACAAGAAAACGCAGGAGCGCGTCTTGAATCAAAGCTCGCCCCAGAGAGGGCTCCACACTCAGCTCACCACGATCAAAAAACCAGCTGAACTGCCAATTGAAGCCTCCGGCCCGGACGTCTCCTTCCAAACATTGATCCGCAAAACTCTGGCGTTGAACCCGCAGATGGGCGGTAGTAACGGGTAGCGCTGCCATCACGCCTCAGTGCTGGTGGGAGCCAGCTGAAGCCCATTGATGTGATTCCCTGCCAGATCGAGACCTTGCCGCTGAATCCTCTCCAAACCATCAACGACCTCCAACAGAACCTTGTCGAGAAGGAGCTCCTCATCACGACTGAAACTTCCCAGCACGTGCGACACCGTTCGTGCCTTGCGCTCACTGGGATTTTGTCCGGGTGCACCGATTCCAATCCGCAGGCGCGCGAAATCCTGCGTACCGAGATGCTGAATGGTGCTTTTAAGGCCGTTATGGCCACCAGCAGACCCACGGGCCCGCAAACGCAAACGGCCAAGCGGCAGATCCATATCGTCGACGAGGACCAAGAGCTGATGCAGCTCAAACCCAAACCAATCCAATGCAGCCCGAATCGAGCGCCCGCTGTCGTTCATGAAGGTTTGGGGCATCAACAACCGCAATCGCTTGTCCCCAGCACCCAGATCAGCAAGCTGACCTTGGAGCTTGGGCATGGAACGGAAGCCGCCACCCTCCCGAGAAGCCAGACGTTCCAAGACCATGAAGCCAACGTTATGTCGTGTGTTGGCGTAGCGGTTGCCTGGGTTCCCCAACCCCACCACTAAGCGGAGATCACCGCGATTCATCGACTCAATCGGAAGGGGATGTTGGCTCTGATTTTGGCGCAACCACCGGAGAGACAACAGTTTCAGCTGATGCTTCTAAAGCTTTGTCCTGATCCGCTACGGGTTCAGGTTCAGCCATAGCCTTATTAATTTCGCGTTCAAATTCCTTGGAAGCCGACTGAAACCCCTTCAGTGTTTTTCCAAGGGTACGGCCGAACTCAGGGAGCCGTTTAGGTCCAAACACCAAGAGAGCGACCGCCGCGATGACGGCCATCTCTGGCAGTCCAATGCCGAAAACATTCATGACCTGATGTCAGCCGAGACCTAAGCCATTCCAGTTGACATTGATTCCTTCAAGGATCAGTGACTTGTTGTACAGCTGAAGAATGATCAGCAGGAACACAAGGAACAGGGCCATAAAAATGCCCATTACCGGTGTCGTTCCCCAGCCAGGGACAACCTTGCCGTATTCCGAATTCAGGGGGCGGAGCAAATCGCCCAGACGAGTGCGTTGAGCCATGGCAGCGCTGAAGTCTCGGGTGGAATTAAGTCTCGATACTGTAGGGGCTCCGACCCGTAAAGGCGTCGATCCTGTGGAGAGTTGTGATGGAAAGTTCGTCCCCGGCCATGTCAGTGGCGATTGCCGTGCTGGCAGCCCTGCTTGGGTTAACAGGATTGGGGGTGTACACAGCCTTTGGCCCTCCATCCAAAAACCTCGACGATCCGTTCGATGATCACGAGGATTGAACGCTCTCCAAGACCAATGTGATGAGCTCGCCAGGGTGCACCTCCCAGAAGGTCCTTCGGGAGTTGGACTTGGCGCAGCTCAGCCTCCAATCGCTCCCAGGCAGCCAACGCTGACGCGCTGGTCCGGGATTGAGCAACTCAATTTGAACCGCGTTATCGCTGAGCTCGTCACCCTGCGCTGATCGGATTGAAATCGGCACCAGACCGATGGGCAAGGCGGGAAGCCCTTGCCAAGGCTGATCCAGCCCACTAGGACCCATCCATCCTGGCTCCCTGAATCGAATCGCCGCCTGGGCTACACCACTGCGGTTCCAACCGAGCAGGGCTGGCATGAAGGCCAACCGATGCCTGTGCCATCCGTGATCGGCTGAAGGGTCTGGCCAGGTTGGGCCTCGAAGCAGGGACACTCCCAGGTGGTTGGCGCTGGCATCGACACCCTGAGGACCATCCAGCAAGACAGCCATCCCACCCCCGGGAGCTTCTGCTTCGGCAGCCAGCCATGAAATCACAGGCAATTCCCAACGCTCTTGTTCAAAAGGAGTAATCGCTTCTGCTGGTCGCTCGATCACTCCACCACTCGTATCGGCAGCCCAACGCACAGCAGGGCTCTTCAACGGCAATTCCAACCTCAGCAATTCATGGGTCTGCTGCCAATGGACGCTGAGCTGGGCCTCGAGCCAGGGCGAATCGGCCTGCAGCATGAGGTCCAAACGCACCTTGCTCAATCCAGCAACCGTGCGCAGCACAATCCGTGCGGCCAGAGGGCCCGACTCCACCAATTCTGCCGACCAGCTTGCAGCCATCGGCAGCGGATGTTGGCGGTAATCAGCGGCAAGATCCCAAGCGTCCCAGAACTCCCCTCGATCGGAGAAACGCAGCAATCGCATGGGTTCGCTGAGCTGTGGCACCCCATTCCCGTCGCGCAGCTGAACCAGTCCATGGGCGCTCACATCCGCAGACACCAGCCCATTGCTCAGCCTCCACACTCCTGACGACACAACCTCCACATTCACGGGATGACGAACGGGCAAGGCCGACCCCAGTGGCTCAAGGCTGCGCTGCAGCGGCAGCGCGCAAACGCCTTCGCTACAAGGAAGTTGCACCCAAACACCGCCTGAAGGGGCAGCCTGCTGAGGAAGGATCTGCCCACCGCTGGACCAATGCCCTCGAGGCAAGCGCAGCAACGGTGACCAGTGCGCAAGGGGCTGTAAGCCGCACCAGGTCCAATGGGAGCGATAGGGATCGGACGCCCACCCCTCATGGTTGGACGCGAGTAGATGACCTAACAACTGATCTCGACAGCGGGCCGCACGGCGGCGAGCATCACACCAGATCGGTTCAGCCTGCTCAAACACCTCCGGAATCGATGTGCCCGGAAGGATGTCATGAAATTGTTGGAACAGCAGAGGTCGCCAATCGCTGGCCTGCTCGTGGCTGGGCTCGAGAGCCTTCGCCCGAGGGCCAAGCAACGCAGCAGCAAGCTCAGCCTCTCGGAGAAGCCGTTCCAAACTGCGATTGTGACGTTTCTGATCAGGTCGACTGGTCGCGCAACCCCGATGCAGCTCGAGATAAAGCTCATCGCGCCAGACCGGCAAGGTGGAGCAGCAAGGCTCCAATTGATCGAGATAGGAGCGCAGCGTTCCGGGCTGCTGTGTCACAGCCTGCGGCTGTCCTTCCCAAAGCCTTAGCTGTTCCAGCATCTCGGCAGTGGGACCGCCGCCATGATCGCCAACCCCTGGGAGCCAGATCGCCTGCTCCACCCCAGTGGCAGATTGAAAATCACGCTGCTCTTTTGCGATCGCTACCGGATCGCCATCGGTGCCGATTCCCGGCAGCATCAGCGCCAAAACCTCCGCGCCTCCGCGGCTGCGCCAGCGAAACAAACGATGGGGGAAGCGGTTGGTGGCATTCCAAGCCAGTTTGTGTGTGCAGAACCAGCGCACTCCGTTGGCAACCGCCACAGCAGGAAGTCCGGCCGCGAACCCAAAACTGTCTGGCAGCCAAGCCAAGTCATGCCGCCATTCCGGGAAACGCCTTTGGCTGTCCTCCTGTCCAAGACTGAACTGACGCGACAGGGATGCCGTACTCACCAGAACACAATCGGTTTCGACCCAAGGGCCATTAATCGGCTCCCAGCGACCTTCACGACTGGCCTGCTGAATTCGCGCATGCAAGGCCGGTCGATGGCGTTCCACCCAGGCATAGAGAGCCGGGGTGGAGTGCGCAAAATGCAGCTCCGGATAACGCTCCATCAGATCGAGAGCAGAACGAAAGGTGCGTTCCGCCGCTTGCCAGGTGTCAGCCACGGGCCAAAGCCAGGCGAGATCGAGATGGGCATGGCCCAGCCAATGCACCGCACCCACTGGCTTAGGGCAAGCCGCCAAGTGGCGATCGACCAAGGCAATGGCCTCTGATGCCATCGGGTCGCAAGACAACACAGCATCCGGAAGCGACTCTCCTCTTGCCCAGGAGAGTTCCAAGGCTTCAGGAAGCAACGCCCGATCCGAGTCGCAGTCTGCGATCAGAGGTTCCTGGACGAGAGCGCTGTGAATGAGAGCCCCATCGTCATGACAAGGGCTGCGCAAATCCAGCTGGATCCGCAGGCCCGCACGGTCCCTCCAATCCTCAGGAAGGAGCCATCGGCAGCGGGTATCGAAGAGGTCCCCCTCATGCACCAGGACCCCATCAATGCGGAGGCGCACTGCATCGGCCCACCAGCTGAGCACCAGTCGCTCGCAGGACGCACTGGCCTGCATCCAACCTCTTGGACAGACCAGGGTCTGCTCGAGGTGCAACCAATTGCCACCTCGCGGCCAAATCAAAAGTCCGCGCTCAGCCCAATCGGGACGGTGGTGACGCCCCCAGGGATCGGCCAGTACCGGCCGCCGTTCCTGATCGCCCCGTCGCCACCACCCAGGGTGCAGATCAACGCGACTCCGACATCGAAACGTTTCAATCCACCCCGATCCCGGGGCTTGCAGAGGCTTCTCCATCGTGATATTTCATCATTCCGCCATAGGATGGCGATTAAATTTCAGACGCCGGTCGGTTGCCATGCTTGCCCTCAAGATTTCGGTTTATTCCGTCGTCTTTTTCTTTCTCGGCATCTTTGTCTTTGGCTTCCTTGCCAGCGACCCAAGCCGCACACCCAGCCGGAAAGATCTCGAAGATTGAGTCCTAGATAACAGGGTCACGCCGAGCACTGGTTAGAGCTCGCGTTAAAAAGCCTTTGCACATGGCAGGATCACCGGCCACTGCTGCTTTCTTTTGCCAGCGTTTAGCCCCATCACCAGGATCGCAGGATCACTGGCTGTTGCCGCTGCGCTGACGGGAGTTCCCGTCCACTCTCAGAGTGTGAACGCCTTAGCTGAAGAGATCGATGCTGCTAAGGAACCGTCAGCACTTGAGGTTCAGCCCTTTGCAGAATCTCCCAAACCTCCAGAAGCGATCAACCTCAAGGCTGATCGACAATCATTTGATAATCGTCGGAGAGTTTTTGTAGCCGAAGGCAACGTTCGAGCCGAGCTTCGCGGCGGTTCGCTTCAGGCCGATCGCGTGGAATTTGACACCAACTTCAACACCCTTTACGCCCGCGGCAGTGTGCGCTTACGCCGTGGATCGCAGTATTTCCAAGCGAGCACGTTCCGCTACAGCCTGATTCAAAACAGCGGAGAGCTTAAAGACGTCTACGGCGTCCTTGAGCTCGATGAGCTGTCCGCAGGCTTCCAATCCTCACCGCAGGCTGTCAAACCACCGTCCAAGAAGACCCTTCCTGTCCTCGAGAGCTCAGGCCTTGGCTTCCCAACCGCTCTTGACATGGAGTTGGGCGGCAGAACTGCTGGGCAGATCAGTGATCAGCCAAGTGGAGACAGCATCTGGGAGAGAGAGCTCGAGCCAACGCCCACCTGGGACGTTCCGGAACCCGCAGCAAACACCAGCGCATCAACCTCATCGGGCTCAGGCATGGCCTGTCCGGTGCCGCTTCCGCCGATCCCGGACTGGCACCCCCAC